>Ga0190334_1000100_pt1 | contig 42021 bp, 43 predicted proteins | sample 48720478_MG_FD_161270 | JGI IMG/M metagenome (GOLD analysis project Ga0190334, IMG submission 161270) | Hydrothermal vent sediment bacterial communities from Southern Trench, Guaymas Basin, Mexico - 4872-04-7-8_MG | ecosystem: Environmental > Aquatic > Marine > Hydrothermal vents > Sediment ... | reverse complement strand
TATCAGGTATTACCCTCACTTTCGCGAGGTTATCCCTGACCATAGGGCAGGTTACCGACGTGTTACTGAGCCTTTCGCCTCCATTGCTGGAAGACTTGCATGGCTTAGTCGAATCCCAATAGCAGCAATCTCCCGCAGGATCAACGGGAATTGATTATTGGTCGCAGAAGTACTGGCTGAAACTCTTAGTTCACTACTAGTACTAATCAGTACTTCTATTAGACGGGTGTTTTTGCTTCTCCTACCAGTATACTTGAACATCTAATTCAAGTATGATATAACCTTCTTATTTGAATGCTATTGCAAAAACTTACTTCACCCCGAGCAGAGCCTCGAGATGAGTTTGTTCCTGCACAGCATTGGCGCTGATCTTGTGGTTGTAGAGAATCAGGTTTTAGATCCTCGCCTCAAAAATGTGTGTTTTGAGTGAGTACCAAGGTATTTATAAGCTTTTCGATATTTAAATGTATTGATTTTTCTTGGGCTGCGTTCAAAAAGTCTCTGTCGTTGCCGTCATTTGCCTTATTTACGGAGTAAATGATGGCATGGCACGGCGAGGCAGACCCTTGTTCGTATACACAGTATACGGTTATGGGCTGACGAGTAGGAGATTTTGAACAGTGCCGATTTTTCTTGGTGCGAGGCGTTGATGTATAAGGGTTTTGTGTGTATAAAAGTTTTTTTATATTTAGTTCTTTTTATATGTAGTTCTTTTTATATTTAGTTCTTTTTATATTTAGAAGTAAAAAAAAGGAGGGTGAGTGTGAGGCTTGTGACACTAGGGGGGTGGTTGGAGTAGAAAACTTTATATTACGTATTGAATGAGTATTGAGGATAATGGTAAGAATCGGGCTTGTATTAAGCGGCGGTGCTTTTAAGGGCTTGGCTCATGTCGGAGTACTAAAAGTATTGGAAGAGAACAATATCCGTGTAGACGCTATTGCTGGGTGCAGTATGGGAGCTATTATCGGGGCTTTCTACGCAGCAGGGAGAACTCCTAAGGAGATCGAAGAGTTCGTTGTGAAACAGAATTTTAGGAGTGTTCTGAACTTCTCATTAAAATCATTCTCAAAACTAGGCATACAGGACTTGTCAAAGATGAGAAGACTGATTGAAGGATTCACAGGTGTGAGAAGGTTTAATGAGCTAAGAATCCCTCTTTACATTAACGCAACGAATATAACCAAGGAGAAAGAAGTTGTGTTCTCAAAAGGAGAGCTTTTCAGAGCTATAAGGGCTAGTATTTCAATACCAGGAATATTCGCGCCTCTAAGAATAGGAGGTGATTATTATGTTGATGGCGGAGTGCTGAATAACATCCCGGTTTCAATACTCCCAAAGAATATAAAGAAGTACATAATATCGGATGCTATCTCCTATGATAAATTAGATGCGAGTAAGGGTATAAGTATTAGGGATATTGTAGAGAAAAGCATATTGCTAATGATGTATAGAATAACTGAGAGCAAGCTAAGAGGTATTCCTCGGAAGGATTATGTGTTGATACAACCAAGACTCAGCAGAGAATACGCTCTTCCCAGAGAGTCCAAGTTCAGGCAGATAATAAAGCAAGGCGAGATAGCTGCGCAGAAGAAGATATTAGAGATAAAAAGAAAGATACGTTAAAAAAAATTATTTTCTGTGCCACTCCTTTTTCTCCTTACATATCCACGTTGTTGTTTATAAGATACAAGATGTTCTAAGCAAAAAAAAGGGGGGCTGCAGCACCAGAATGCTCCAATTCTTCATCTAAAAAATAAGTGTTAGAAATGTTTTTTTAGTATCTGAGGCGGTCTTACTGACTAGCTTTCCTTTTTCTTTTCTCTTTCTTCATTCTTTTACGCTGCCACTTCCAGCGCATCTGACCTTTCTTCTTCCAACGACGACTGCTACGCTTCATTTACTACGATGAAGATTTCTGGTTCTTTTTATAAATTTTTTGGAACACAACCCAGGGAATGCTGTCAAAGATAAAAGCATTTTTACTAGCTCTGCTTTTATGATAACTCATCTAAAAAAACAAGTGGTTTTGGAGAGTTGACTTGGACGAGAAGGGGTTTGGGGAAGGAGAATGCCCCGGGCGGGATTTGAACCCACGTCCTCGGATGTTTTTGGATTGAGTGTCACATCCGCTCATCCAATTTGATTCTCGTCTTTTTTTTACTCCTCGAAAATCCGAGATGATTGGTTGCCCAAACCCAGGGGCTTAAAGCCTAAGGGCTTACCGGACTACACCACCGGGGCAGAGTGGGCCCTCTGGGATTTGAACCCAGGACCGCTGGTTCTCCTAATAAGTGTACGAAACACTGCCTTATAAGACCAGTGCTCCATTGCCGAACCTCAGGTCTTTACCGTGGGGCTAAAGCACATAGGTGCATATGCCGCACAGCTCGATTAAACCTGATAAGGTTTACCAGGCTAAGCTAAGGGCCCGGACGTTATTTCTTGTGTTCATCTTGGGTTTAAAAACTTTTTTGTTAGGAGAACAAAAAGATTTGGGTTGAGAATTAAAAAAAGTTTAAAAAGAGTTTAAAATAAGAAGAAATTGTGTAGGGATTCTTTATTATTTTAGCGCATTAGAATCTTCTCTTCTTTCTAAAGCAGTCTCTGCAAAAAACGGGTTTACCTTCTGTGGGTTTGAAAGGAACCTCGCATTCAACTCCGCATTCAGAGCAAACTGCTTTGTGCATTTTCCGATGGCCGAAGTCTGTTCGGAATCCTCCTCCACGGAAGCCTCCCTTGTTTCTCGAACCGCTCATATTAAAATCTCTCATTTATTCTTCCTCCTGGTTTTATTAAAAATAACATAGAAGAAAACTTTTAACAAAAAGTGGTTTTCTTTAATGTTATTCCAAATTCTTAGAAGCAAGGATTAGTTTATAAAGTTATTGGATTAAAGAAGAGCAGAAGAGGTGAGGGATGCGCCGACCGGGACTTTCGAACCAGGGGGCTAAGCACCCGCGGGGTGCGCATGCCGCCTTGTTTTCGCCAACGTTTTGCGTGTAGCGGAAAAGGTTGATCGAACCCGGGTCTCAGGCTGTTTGCAGAGCTTTTCTGTGCTTATGGCAAGCCCGCGTTATAGCCACTAAACTACCGGCGCATACCCGTACTACACCTACACATGATGTGTTATGCTGTGTTATGGTGTGTGAGAAGGTGCTGGTTCAGGATATATAAACTTTACTTTTCTTAGCTTGTTTTGTTTCCTCAGGTTTCTTTTTTTCTTCTTTTTTTCTCTTAAGTATTCTTATCTCTAATCTCTTTTTTTCTTCTGGGCTTAGTTTCCTTGTGATTATTATTATCTCATTCTTGAATATGAGGTCTGTCTGGCTTATAAAGGCTAATAGGATTAGTCCTGTGTACAGGAATTGGAAGAACATGTTTAGTTCAGCCACGCTGAGATTGAATATTCTGGTAACCTTGTATATTGTGAAGAGCATTAATAAAAGGGTGTAAGCAAGGTATATCATGCTTGCTATAACAAGGTAATCCCAGGGTCTTCGCTCCTTATGGCTTTTTGTTTTTTTTAGGAAGAGAACAGCGTATATTACTATGAACAAGGCTATGAATGAGTTCGCCATTACGAGTATTCCTCGGAGAACTTCTAAGAACATTTTTGTTCTAAACCCCCTCTTTTTTTTATTTTGATAAAAGCAGAGTCTGTTCCTAGCTTTATATACTTTTTTGTTTTTTTATTTTTGTTTTCTTCTTTTTAGTGCTGTAGGGGTTGGATGGGCCCGGCCGGATTCGAACCGGCGACCCTCACCATTCTGAGACAATGGTTTTCTCCATTGGTTTTCTTCATTGTTGTATTCTCGTCAAGGTGATGTCATACCACTAGACCACGGGCCCAAGAGCTTATGTGAGTGGTTTTTTTGGTTGGGTTTAAAAATCCTGTTTTTTATCCTTTTTCCTTTTATTCTTTTTTTTAGTCTTGAGTGAATATTTCTATGATTGCAGCGAATGCAGGTCTGGTTACGAATACTCCGATGCTTATTCCAAGGATTGTTGTTAAGGCGAATCCTTTTAATAAGCCTGCTCCTGCAAACCATAAGGGGAGCATTGCTACAAGGGTGGTGAGGTATGCTGCCATGATTATGAAGAAGGCTTTTTTAAGTTTGTCTTTCCAACTCGCATACCTGGCTCTTTCTCCGGTGAGGGTCTCATCAGCTATTACTATTTGGTCATCTACTCCTGTTCCTATTGCGATTATTATTCCTGCTATTGCTGCTAGGTCTATGTTCCATCCAATAAGTGCGGCTATGCCGAGAATGATTATGGCTTCTGATGTCATGGTTATTATCATGGGGATGCTTATAACTAGTCTCCTATACCGGATAAAAACCGTTAGGGCTACGGCGAGTATTGCAATTACGCCTATGAGCATGGCGTTCTTAATGAATTCTTCTCCGAGCACAGGGCTTATATTGTCTGTTTTTACTATTTCAAGTTGTACTGGGAGGCTGCCTGTGATTAGGATTGTTTGCAGTCTCTTCATGTTCTTAAGAGCATCTATCATGGCTGCTTGCTGCGTAGGTCCTACGCCGCCTCCGGATATGCTTATCTCTGTAACAGGGTTCCCTTTAAGCTCAGCTCCTATTCTGAGTTCATCAACAAGTTCGTCATCGAGGTATAAGAGCAGGGATTCTGATAAGTAGTTTTGTTCTTCCTCAACAACGACCTCTAAGTCTTTGGTGGCTTCTGCTTGTCTCTGAGCTGCTTCTGGGCTTAGAGATATGCTGAATCTGAATCTGCAACTCCACTCACCGCTTGTTATCTGAGCGCAGCCTACACGAGGATCTATTCCTGAGCAATCAGGGCTTCTGCACACATAAGTTATGTCTTTACCTCCTCTGAAAACAGTAGTATCACCTATTTTTGCTTCGAACTTGCCTTGTCTTGCAAGTAAGTCTTTTACTTCTTCTTTTGTGGCTCCTGCTATTTCAACGATTATGAAGTTGTGGCCTTGAAGGTCTGATGCTGGTCTTACAGTGATGTCGGTTAAGCCGAAAACATTAAGTCTTTGCTTTATATTCTCAATGATGAAGTCAAGGTCTTGTTGGCTTACCTTTTCCTTGGGTGTTAATACTACCCGGCTTCCTCCGCTGAGGTCAAGGCCTTTCCTAATATTGGTTTTTGGTGCAGGGTAAAGGCTCAGCCCGATATCTGCTACGCCGATTAGTTCTTTTTCGAACTTCTGGGTTTCAACTGTTTCTGTGATGTTTATTGTCTTATTTGTGGTTTCATTATACACTTGTCTTGTTATGTTCCTTAGCTCTGTTTCATTAAGGTAGGTTATTTTGTACTCTGGGAGTGCTCTTAGTTTGTATATGCTCTTGGTAGTCTTAATAGTGAATGTCCGGTTGACCTCTAGGTTATTTACAAAGTCGTAGTAGTCTTTTAAGGAGTTGATTGGCCTGTTATTAATCATGAGGATTCTCTCTCTGCTCATAGGAGGAGTGGTTGGAGTAGGGCTTTGTATGCCTGCTATACTCGCAGAGCTGTTCTTAGCAACATTTCTTATTGCTAACCCCTTAGCCCAGGGGTTGGGGTGAATAGCAATAACAGCTAGGAGTATGAAGACTATGAGGAGGATTACTCTTATATTCCTTATTAGTTTTTTGAGTCTTCTCATTTTCTCATTTTTCTTCTTTTAGTATCAAACAAAACTATTTTTTCCTTTTTATCCTCCCTTCTTCTCTTTTTTTTATTAACTAATTAATTCCTTGTTGGGTTACAACCTTTTTTTTCTTCTGCATATGCTCAACATAGTATCTTAGGAGGCCTGTGTTCTGAACCCATGTGTTCATAATATCAACAAGGAGTCCTATGAGTAAGATTACCATTATTTGTCTTATGGTATCGGACTGGGTGAGGAGAAGAGCGGTGATTATAGCTGCGAGGGTGGTGGCATTCATAGTAAGCCCTGTCTTCGCAGCGCTTATAACCCTGTCAAAAACGCTTCCTTCTTTTCTTTTTAATACCCGGGTGCTTAGGAGGATATCTGTATCCACGCTGTAACCAATAAGCATTAGGAAAGCAGCTATTCCTGCGGTACTCAGCTTTATGTCTAGCATGTTAATTATTGCAAGGGTTACTATAATATCTGAGAATACTGATAGGATGGCTGCCATGCTTGGAATAAATGTTCTGAAGTATAGGAAGACAACAACGCCCATGAACACAAAAGCTATGATTAAGGCTATCATGGTTTGCTTGAAAAAACCTGCTCCTAGGCTTGGACCTGTGGTCTCGGTTGAGGCGTGCTCTTTTGCACCGGGTATTATTTCTTCAAGTGATTCTAGGATATCATTTTCTCTTTCAATGTTATCTGAGCTGATGATGATTGCTTTTTGTTCTCCGAATTCTGCAATGCTCCTCACATCAATATCATCTCTTGGGAACTTGGTTTTAAGAAAGCTTTCTACCTCATCAACCTGTATTGGCTGAGTAACAGGAAGAGTGATGACAATACCTCCTTTAAGACTCACTCCTCTATTAATGAAGTCTCCTGTGGTAGCGGTATGTAGGATGATGCTTATTATTGCTATTATGAGGATGATGAAGGGTATGAACAATAGCTTCTTGTACTGTTTATCATAGAATCTAAGAAAGCCTTTATACTCTTTTCTTGTTTCAAATAGTTTCTCTTTTTCTTCAAGTGCTCTGAGCTGCTGAAGCCTTTTCTCTTTTAAGAGTTTTCTTCTCTGTTCTCTTCGTTCTCTTCTTGATAACCCCATTACTTGTCTGGGATAAAAATATATTAATAAATGTTTTGGTAGGGAGGTGATGAGTGTTTTTGTGAAAAGCTTTGAAAAAGAGCGTTGTGATAGCGCCAGAGGCGTGGGAGGGGTGATGGATAGTAAAATATATATAGTGAGAACACAAGAGATGATGTGGTAAGAGTAAAAAAAGAGGTTTTTTGGTATGGGGCTTGGACAAGCTGCGTTTGAATACTTGATGGTGGTGGGTATTGCTTTATTACTTATAGTTCCTGGAGCGGTCTTGTTTTATAATTATTCTGTGAAGTCCGGTGATATGCTTGCTCGTTCAAAGATTGATCTTGCTGGGAGTGAAATAATAGATAGTGTTGAGAAGGTTTATTATATAGGTGAGAGTTCGTGGGAGACTATCCGGGTGGATTTCCCGGATAATGTACGGGATATTTATATACTTAATAATGAGGAGTTGGTTGTTGAGTATGATACTAGTGTTGGTGTGAGCGAGTCTGTTTTCTTCTCGGATATTAATATGACAACGTCTTATCCTGCGGGCGGGGGGAGAAGTAATATTAGTAGCAGCCCCCATCCAGGGCTTAATGTTATAAAAGTGATTTCAATGGGGGATTATGTGCTTATTAATGAAACAAGATGAGTGGTTCAAAAATAGGTTTAAAAAGAAAGAAGGGGCAGAGTAGTATTGAATTCGTGTTGATCGCAGCTGTTATGTTCTTTGTCTTCATTGGTGCGGTGGTTGTGATTCAGGGCAGGATGGCTGGTGCTCATAGAACAAGGCTTTATCACGCACTAGGCGGACTGGATAATCTTATTAGTACTGAGATAAGGCTGGCGGAGTCGGGTGGGAGGGATTATTTAAGAAGATTCTTTCTTCCGCGTACGATCAGCGGTTATAATTACAGTATTGGATTAATAGGAGGAACAGAGATTGTTATTGGAGTCATGGATTTTGAGTATGTTATCTTCTTAGACCAGAATATTAGCGGGGGGATTGGTAAGGGATGGAACTTTATTAATAAAACAGGCGGTAATATAAGCATAACTAATCTGGGTTGAGTGTTGAGTGTGAGGTGTGGAGTTCAGAACCATAAGTTTTATAAACATATTATGAACCCCGAATCATATGAAATTTATTTCATACGAAGTTATTTTACACGAGGTGTTTTTGTTATGACTCCTCTTAACTACACTAAGAAGGTCCTCAAAGAATTCCAGCACCCCACCAACATGGGGGAGATTAAGAATCCTGACGGGCACGGCATGGTAGGCAATCCGAGCTGCGGCGATGTTATGGAAGTATTCCTAAGAATAAGGAATAACAAGATTATTGATATAAAAGCCAAGACTTTTGGCTGCATAGCCGCCATTGCAACCACTTCTGTCCTTACAAAGATGGTGAAAGGCAGAACAGTGGAACAAGCAATGAGAATAAAAAAAGAGGATATAATAAAAAAGCTGGGAGCAATGCCGCCTATAAAAATACACTGCTCTCTGTTAGGGCTGAATGCGTTGCACAAAGCGATTGAAGACTATAAGAAGAAAAAGAAAGAAGAAAAAAATAACGAGCAGGAGAAGAAAAATAGGAGAGAAAAAAATAGGAGAGAAGCAACCCCTGGTGCAAAGAGAAAAACAAAAAGAAATGTAAAATAAGACAAGCTTATTCTCTCATCGCACCACCATCCTTAGCGTCCATAATCATTTTCATCACTGCCTTAGTGCAGAGTAAAAACGAGATGAGCCACTAAGAAGAATAACCAAAAGAGAATAGTAACCTTTATATACCACTAATCTAAAAGAATATTACCATGGGATTATTCAGTAATTTTTTAAAGAGATTCCTAAAAACTCTTTTTAAGAAGAAAAAAGAAGTGAAACTTGGACTTTACGGCCCTCCTAACGGGGGCAAAACCACCTTAGCTAATAAGATTTCTATGGACTGGGTTGGTGAGAAAGTAGGCAAAGTAAGCGGTGTGCCTCACGAAACCAGAGAAATACAAGTAAAAGAGCAGATAACTGTCAAGTCAAAAGGAAAAGAGCTTACATTTAACTTAGTGGATACACCAGGCATTGCTACAAAGATTGATTATGAGGACTTCTTAAAAGCAGGCTTAAAAGAAAAAGAAGCAAAGCAAAGAGCCAAGGAAGCCACTAAAGGAGTAGTTGATGCTATTAAGTGGCTTGATGACATGGATGCCGTGGTAGTAGTTCTTGACTCTACCAAAGATCCTTACTCCCAAGTCAATATCACTATTATCGGCAACTTAGAGGCAAGAAAGATCCCTGTACTCATAGTTGCTAATAAGATTGACCTTAAGAAAGCTGATGTGAAGAAGATACAAGCTGCTTTCCCCCAATACGACGTTATTGGGATCAGTGCAAAATACGGTAAGCATATTAATGAATTTTACGAAGCCTTATTCAAAGTTGTTAATAGGTAAAAAGAAAAAAATAAAAGAGAAATAAAAAGAAAAAAAGGTGCAAAGAAGAACGTAATCACATGATGAAAAAAGAGGGGATAAAAAAATGCTGACCCTGCAATTCATACCTTACGCAGAGATTAGTAATCTAAGCTCTGAGAAGAAAATCCAGAAACTCCTAAGAGTGGTTAGAGAGGAGAAAATAGTGCTTGTAGAAGGGAGGCTGGGAAGCAGTGAGAAATCCGAGCTTATAAGAAAAACCATGGAGGAGATTGATGACAAGTTTAAAGGAATAGAGATTGAAGAGCTGGATATCGAGAAGAAAGACAAAGCATTTTTTGATAAGATAAGAACCCTCTTCATAAATCTTATTCTTGGTAAGAGGAAAGGATTAACTATTGTAGGACCTGCCACAATTATAAAAGAGATTAAGAAAGACCCGGATAAAATACTCTTATTCACAGAGGAAGGCAGAAGAAAGAAAAAGAAATAAGAAAGGAGTAAAAAAAGAATTCTTGGCTTCCCAGTATTTCACAAAAACTAGACAAACAAAATTATTTTTATTAACCCAAACAAAGGTCTTCTCTGCAATAAAAAAAAAGGTTTCACCAATAATTTTATATATTAAGAAAGCATAAGAATATAATGCTATGGAACTAATCCTGTTTTTAGCCGGAGTGTTCTTATTAACCTTTATTCTGGGCAGATTAGTAGAGAAAATCCGCATACCCTGGATTTTCTCAGCCTTACTAATAGGACTAGGACTAGCAGCTTATAACCCTTTCCCAGAAATCACAACTTCCGCATCATTCCACTTCCTAGCTCAGCTAGGTATGTTCTTCCTATTATTCATTATTGGCTTTGAACTAGATATCAAGAAAATCCTGGAAAGCAGCAAATTCATAATAAGCACAACCACGGTAGTGATACTTACAGAAACCTTTTTCGGCACCCTACTAGTACACTACGTATTTAATGTGCCATGGCTTATCTCAATCCTAGTTGCTTCTTCATTCGCTACTGTCGGCGAAGCAGTCCTTCTCCCAATTTTAGACGAATTCAACCTTGTGAAAACAAAGCTCGGACAGACAATCCTTGGAATAGGAGCTCTTGACGACGTCTTTGAAGTAGTAACTGTTATCATTGCTTCGGTTCTCATAGGAAGATCTGTTGGTTATACTCATCTTAATATCTGGACAAACCTGCTTATCCTACTCTTACTCTTCGGACTGGCTTTCATCCTAGTAAAACTACGCAAATACCTAACCAAGTTCAAATACAAGGACATACCCTCCTTATTTCTCTTTGTCTTATTCTTTATTTTCTTATTCATTGGCATAGGCAGATTTGTTGAGTCAGCAGCGCTAGGTGCGTTACTAGCAGGCATTGCTCTTAGAAATATCATACCAGATAGAATTCTAAACTTCATTGACTCTGAGATCAGAACCATGGCTTATGGATTTTTTGCGCCAGTATTCTTCTTATGGGTGGGTGTTGATACAGATATCGGGTACCTAGTTAAGTTTCCCTTACTAATACTACTAATTCTTCTCATGACGAACATAACAAAAATAATAAGCAGTTACTTAATGGGTAGAAAGGTTTTAGGAGGAAAAAAGTCAATCATCCTGGGGATTAGCTTATGTGTAAAATTTAGTACAAGCATTGTAATTATTAAACTCTTATTTGAGCGGGGTCTAATACACTCAGACTTGTATTCTGTTCTTATCGGCACAACAATCGCATTTAAATTTGTCATACCCGTCTTACTCGCGTACTTAATACCCAAGTGGAAACTAGGATTTTCCAGTATTAAACAAGTAAGAAGTTGATAAATAAAAAGAAATATAAACCCAGGACTAATTCTGTTAAGGTAATATGCCTCATCAGTGTGTTAGATGCGGGAGAATGTATGATGACGGTGCCAAAGAGATTCTAAAAGGATGCTCTTGTGGCGCTAGGATGTTCTATTTTATTAGGCCTGAGAAGCTCAAGGAGGTTGAGGAGCGGAGGGTTCAGCTCTCGAGGAAAGAGCAGGAGCAGATAGAAAAAGATGTGTATGACCTCATAGGAGACGAGATTGATAAGGAGAAACCTGTAATCCTTGATATTGAAAGTATTGAGATTCTTAAGCCAGGCAAGTACAAGCTTGACCTTGTGAAGCTGTTCAAAACCAAAGAGCCCTTGATCTACAAGTTAGAGGACGGCAAGTACATTGTTGACCTGGTTGAGAGTTTTAAGAAGCTAATGGGGAAAGAAGCCGAATGAAAATAATAAACAATATAAACAACACAAATTAACTTTTTCTTATGCTAATAGTCGATATCCACGCACACATGGACTTTGATGAGTACAAAGATGACTTAGACAAAGTTATAGAAGACAACAAGAAAGCAGGAGTCCGTGTTATTATTAACAACGGAGTCGGAGTTAAGAGTAATAGGAGGGTGTTAGAGCTTGCAAAGAAGCACGATATTATTAAACCAGCTCTCGGAATCTACCCTGTGCAATGCGTTGAGATGAGCGAAGAAGAGTTTAGCAGGGAAATTGACTTTATCTCCAAACAAGACATTGTTGCAATAGGAGAAGTAGGCCTTGATTATAAGAAAGGAGACGATAATCCTTATGGAGACGCGTATAAGAGAAAGATGAAGCGTTGTTTTGAGGAGTTCATAAGCTTAGCAGAGAAAAAAAGTGTTCCCTTAATTGTTCATAGCAGGAAAGCAGAGCTTGATGTTATTGAGATGCTTGAATCAAGTAATCTAGGAGAAGGCAGAATTATTATGCACTGCTTTATGGGAAGGAAGCACCTTGTAAAAAGGATCCTTGATAACGGGTGGGGTATGAGCATACCCTGTATTGTTAATAAGCTACAACAGTTACAACTAATAGTGGAACAGGCTCCTATGGAGCAGTTACTCACAGAAACAGATTCGCCTTATCTAAGCCCATACCCGGATACTAAGAGGAATGAGCCAAGATTCATTGTTGAAGCCCTCAAAAAAATTGCTGAAATAAAAAAACTGAATGTAGAGGAAGTTTCAAAAATGATTTATATGAACTACCAGAGGATTTTTTAACCCAACACCTTCATCACCCTCATCGTTCTCATCCCAGAACCCCCCTCACTTAAGTAAGATTTATTAATCCACAGAAGAAACCTTAGAACAATGATAGTAGAAAGAACAAAGCACTACTCATACAAAGCAGGAGAACTGGCTAAAGGATGTAAACTCTGCATAAGAGGAGAAAAACTAGTCCTCTTCGTCACAGGATTATGCACTTCTCGGTGTGACTTCTGCCCGGTGTCAGATAAGAAGCTCTACAAAGACGTTACTTATGCTAATGAAAGACCTATAGAAAACCTTAACCAAGTCCTCAACGAAGCAAAGATCTGCAAAGCAAAAGGAGCAGGCATTACAGGAGGAGACCCTCTTATTAAGCTTGATAGAACCACAGAATACATTAAAACATTAAAAAAGAAATTCGGAAACAAGTTCCACATACACCTCTACACCCCTCTAAAACTTGTTAATAAGAAGAGTTTATTGCGCCTCTACGAGTCGGGCTTAGACGAGATAAGATTCCACCCGGATCTTAACAAGAAAGACGAGTGGAGTAAGATAGGACTAGCAAAGAATTTTGAATGGGACGTTGGGGTTGAGATACCAGCAATACCTGGAAGAGAAGAACAAACCAAGAAACTCATTGACTACATTAAAGGAAAAGTTGACTTCCTAAACATTAATGAATTAGAAGTCGCTGATAACGCTGTGTGGCGCAACAAGAAGAGTATTAAGTGTAAAGACAAGGTTTCATACGCGATTAAAGGCAGTGATGAACTAGCAAAAAAACTTCTTAAATACGCTGCTAGCAAAGGGATGCGGACTCATTACTGCACATGCAAACTAAAAGACGCTGTCCAATTAGCCAGAAGGATTAAGCGAAGAGCAAGTAATGCCAAGCACAAGTTTGACGTACTAACCAAGGAGGGTATGCTTATTAGAGGCGCTCTTTATCCTCCTGAGCTCGTGCCAGGATTCGGTTATCATGAGAAGCTCAACCAACTAAGGATTGGTGAGAAAAAGAAAATATTAAATAAGCTAAGAACAATACAGAAGAGAATAATAAAAGAAGAGAAAATACCTGAAGACATGATTATTGTTGATGAGAACAAGCCAAGATTAATAACCAGCAGAACGCTTATTAAACGGATTAAGAACAAGGATTTAGTAAGAGCAATAGTAACCGAATACCCCACCTTTGATGCTCTTGAGATTGAAGTTGAATTAATCTAAGAGATTAATTAAAAAAAATTAGATTTAAAAAAAAAGATGCTCCGAGAAGACTTTGGTGGCTTCTTTGCACTAAGGAGTCGCCGCCTTTTATTAAAGCTTTTTTTAAGAGCAAGTATTTTTTTGAAGAGGTGAAAAGTTAATGGAGATAAGGATTGACACAAAAAAGGATTCGCCAGAAGATATCAGAAAGACTATTGAGTTCCTGCAAAGACTAATAGAGAACAGCACAACCCGTGATGACTTCAACACTAGTAATGCTGTTTCAACCGGGATGTCAAGCCTATTCGGAGACACCCCTGTACTAGGAAGCAGCCCCGGCAATGATGATGAAAGAAAAGACAATGAAGAAAAACAAAACATAGAAATAATACCATACTAAAAACACCTTACTAAACACCCCCCACCACACCTAGATTAAAATAAGTGGGTAAATAATAAATTAATAAAGAGAATTAATAAAAAAGAATTAATAAAAAAAGTTGTAATAAAAGTTGTAATAATAAATTAAAATAAAAAAAATGAGATACGAATACCTGGATCACACCGCGGATTTAAAGATAAGAGCTTATGGAGGAACCTTAGAAGAAGCATTTATTAATACAGTAATAGGAGCCTTTGACTTTCTCACAGACACCAGCAAGGTAGAAAGAACAATTAAGAAAAAGATTAGCATAACAGCCAACAGGATTAACTCCTTACTCTACGACTTCCTTGAAGAACTATTATTCCTGCTTGACACAGAAGGATTCATCCTAGCAGAGATCAAAGATATGAGGATAATAGAAGGAGAAGGAACGTTCTCCTTAAGCTGCACTGCGCTAGGCGATAAGTACAAGAGGTACGAGGTCAAAGGCAATATTAAATCAGTTACTTACTCTGAGATGAGCATAAAAAAGTACCAAGGAGAATACGTTATTGAAGTAGTACTAGACATATAACACCCCACGGATAAAATCCAAAGATATAAGAAGATTAAAAGATATAAACGGTGTAAGACTTTAAACTCCACTTAAATATGTATAAGCTAGGTATACAATATACAAGTATCTATATATAGTATCCATATATAATTATCTATTATTATCATGCCCTCTTAAACTCATTATATAGCTCCACAACCCTCTGCTCAAGAGCTTCTTTAAAAGCAGCAACAGGTTCTGCCACGTCTAAATAATCAGTTATGTACATCGGCTCCCCAATATTAACCTTTACTTTACCAAAAGGTCTGAAGGGATGGTATGTGCCTTCAAGGCTGATAGGCGTGACAGGGACATTCACCCCATGCTTAATAAACATCTTATAAGCAAGGCTTGGCGCCCCATACCTGAACTCATGAATCTCCTTGTTAAGAGGATCATACTTAGTAGGAGCATGCCTATTATTATACTGCAAGAGAACCACTGCTTTATCCTCAAGCAAGTATTGCTCCATCACTCGCTTGGCTTCTGAATTATCCCCTCCACGGATATCAACAGGGATGGTTCCAACACGTGCTATGCGTGATGAAATATACCTCACAGCAATATGAGTGAATGGTTTAAGAAAGAACATTATGTTCGCCTTAACCCCAGGGCCTGCTTTTCTAAACCACAAGCCAAGATACTTCTCTGCAAGCATATTCATCTCCTCATACGAGAAAAGCTCTTTATTCGCTGTGAAGAACAACTGCCTTGTATAAAGACTTATCAACACACCAATATCCTTGTGTGCTCCAGGATGATTAGCCACAACAATATTAGGCCCGCCTTCCACCTTGTTCTTAGCTCCTCTCCAAAAAAGCTTGTTCTCAAAAATAGCGATTCCTGCAAGCGGACGAGCCCTCTTATCATAAAGCCTCTTGTGTTGTTCACCAGCTACTCGCATTTTGGGTGCTCACTCCCCCACCCCTTCATGACAGTATAAACATTCATTATATAAAAAGCTTTTTAGTTATAAAAACCTCATAAAAATTTATACCAACAACCCCCCTAATCCTACCAACACATTTATCTTAAGTGTATCTCAAGCACATCCTTATCCTTAACAACGTGTTTAAGTGAGAGCAATTTCTGACCAGGAAACCTTGAACTAGGCCCCCAGATCCTAACGAACTTGAACTTTTTTATAAAATCTTTGTGAAGCTTTTCACAAACATCTCTTATTGTGGCGTTCTTACGCATAATAAGAGGCTCATTCATATCTGCTTCTTTACCAGGCTCCTTTAAATAAACCCGGATTAAATCAAGCTTTTCAAAAACAAGTTTTTTAAGCTCATTCACTCCTATGCCTTTCTGAGCGCTTATAATAACATCCGCATTTATCTGCTTCTTAACCCGCTCTGCTTCTTCTGCACCAACAGTATCAGCCTTAGTCAACACGATAATGGCAGGCATATAAACCTTGTTACCCTCAAGTACATCAATGAACTGGTCATCATTAATCTCCTCGCGTATAAGAACCTCTGCATTATTAATCCTGAACTCCTTAAGGATCGCCTTGATAGTCTCATCAGAAAGCCTTCTCAGCCTAACCGTCTTTCCTATTCTTATCCCATTCCTCACAGTCTTCCTGATCCTAACATCAGGCTTATGCTGATTAATCCTAATATTAAAATCATGTATTTCTTTTAAAAGGACTTCTAAGTGCTCTGGATGATTAACATCAACTAAGATTAAAGCCAAGTCCGCACCCCTCATAACCGATAATACCTCCTTACCCCGCCCTGTCCCATTACTAGCGCCCTTCATAACACCAGGAACATCAAGGATTTGAATCTTAGCATACTCGTACTCAAGCATCCCAGGAATAACACTAAGCGTGGTGAAAGCATAATCACCAACATCCGCTTTGGCCTGCGTCAAGGCATTCAAAAGAGTACTCTTACCCACACTTGGAAAGCCAACCAGGATAACAGTAGCATCTCCTGAGCGTCTAACAGCATAGCCCTCAGCTCTCTTAACCGCTCTCCTCCTTGCCTCCTGCTTCTCCCTAAGCCTCGCAATCTTAGCCTTAACCAACCCGATATGGTGCTGGGTGCGCTTATTATACTTTGTATTTCTAAGCTCTTCTTCAAGCTTCCTTATCTCAGCAGCGTAATCCACCATAATGAACACTTTGGAAAGAAGCAGGATTTTTTAATAATTATGGATTTCTAAGTTCCCTATGCTCCGCTCACATCTTAGTATACAAATTTAATCTTAGATACGCAACCACCCCCTAATTTTTTAGGATTTTCAGAATTATTCTGTAAAAATAATTAAAAATAATTTCAACAATGCTGTTTCATAAGAAAAACCTTTAAATAGTTAGGTGCTTATAATAATACTGTATGAATAAAAGAGGTGCATATTTCTTTGTGATAGACGCGTTCATAGCTGCAAGCATAATCTTTTTTAGCCTAATCCTGATATTCACAACATATAATATACGGCCTGACACCGGCTCTACTCTGAGAATGCTTAAGGAGTACACAGAATTCCTTACGAATACTAGGGTAAGGGATTTCCAAGGAGACTATGTTAGGAATCTTACTACTAACAAGAATATTACGAGCCTTGATAACACATTACTCGAGCAACTAGTAGAATTCTATTATTATAATAGCAGCGGAAAGAATATGAGTATGATTATGTGGAATTTTGTTGATGAGGTGAGTAAAGGCGTAATCTCAGAGCAGAGAAGCTTTGCAGTATACATAAATGACACCAGGATATACAACAAAACAAACAAGCCCTTGGATGAATCCGATCTGGTAATGAACTCCAAGAAAATAGTTTTCCACAGGATAAACGAGACGTATATATACGGGCCTGTGGTGTTTGAGGTCAGCATATGGGTTTAGATTTTGTATTAATAAGCAGTAATAAGAATAAGAAAGGCAGTAATAAGAAGGGCGTAATATTCACAGTGCTAGCCATAGTCCTTGCTGTGTTCTTCACTCTTGTCTTCTCCGCTAGGATTGAGAAGCCTGTTGATTACAAAACCGGTGTTATAGAAACAAGGATAAGCATACTTAATGATTATATGGAGAGCTTCTTTGACTACGCAAGAGAGGTTGGTTCAATAACAGGGTACTCTGCTCTGCAAGGAGTAATACAAGACCTTAATACACCCCCCAAAGGGTATAATCCTAACTTTGAAACCCAGTACGCCTATTGTATAAGAACAGGTAATCTCACGTCTTCAAAAACCTGTCCAGGCATGATTAACAAAACTCTTACTCACTACTTAGATAATCTAATAAACATAGCAAATACCAGTCTCAATATAAACTCAGATTATAGAATCAATAATATTAATGTTACTCAGAGCACAGGGGATGCTTTCTCAATAGGGCTCATTATTAATCTCAGCGTGGATATTGATGATGCGTACGCGAACATATCTGATACAAGGCTAATAACAAGTATTGTAAGCATAGAAGGCCTCCCAGACCCATTATACTTGCTTAACGGCACGTATAACCAGACTATAAAGAGGACTAGTATAAACAAGCCTGCAGGAGAAATAGGGGGTTTCTGGAATCACACAGACCTACAACAACTATATTACAATCACGAGTACAGAAATTATTATGACGGGATTAGTTTTATAAGAAGAATTAAAGGCGACCTTGCTTATAATATTAATGATAAGTATGGTATTGAGAGCTTTGTGAATCACACACACCCTGCTGTTGTGGCACGAACCACGGATAATCACAGCATGGTAGACTACTTGTTCTGGCAGGACATCACTCTCCCCTGCGAAGCCCAGGGCAAGAATTACATAGTTAAGATTGTTAATGATTCCATTATTAACTCTTCTGGGAAGCCACGAGACTTCCAATTGGATGATCATCATAGATTAAACTTTAATATAAGCAGTGAAGACGCACCTCCTGTATGCTCATAAAAAAAAACTTTTTTTTAGAGACTAAAATAACAGCTAATAACAGGGCGGGTGTTTGTGATTAAGAGGGATAGTTAAGAAGAAATATTGAAGGATAGAAAAACAACAGCGGTGTTAACACTACTGAAAGATAATTAACAAACTTTATATATGTTCAGAAGGGATAATTAGTTTCAGGATAGTTAGGAGTATAGATAAAACCAGGCTCTTAAAAAGAAGAAAAGGCGGGAGCAGGTAAAAAAAGAGGTGAATCCTAAGTGCAGGAAGAGAGTATAAGAACAGGGGTTGATGATCTTCTAGAACTCCTAAAAAAAGTGGATAAAATACCACTAGTTGAAGCTGCTAAGCAACTCGGAATAAGCCCTTCACTCCTCCAATCATGGGTGGATTTCCTGGTGGAAGAAGAAATAGTTGGTATAGAGTACAAGTTCACCAAGCCAATCATCTATCTTAACAAGCCTGCTGAAGAGAAAAAAACACTTATAAAAGAGGAAACCGAGTTGGACCTGGATGCTTATAAAGAGGACTTCAAGATAAGAGCGTCACAAAAAAACATTCCTAAAGAGAAAATAAATTTCCTATGGCGAAACCATGTAGAGGAGGCTCTTAACAGGAAAAAAGAGTTCTTCTTCCGAGAAGCAAAGAAAAGGAACCTTCTCAACACCGGCAGATTATGGTATGCTTACAGGGAGAGATTATTATCCTTATAAAAAAAAGTTTGACCACCCAACACATTTAACCAAAACCTAAAAAAGTAAGAAGAATAATAAAAGGATATCATAAAAAAGGGTGGTTAAGAGAATAAAAGGAAGAATAAAAAAATAACAAAAGTAAAAAAATAAAAAATGGATTTTGATAAGTTCATAGAAAGAGACATAATAGAATTCCTTGACCAAGAAGCCAGAAAAACAGCTGAGAAAGTTGCTGGGCTAAGAGAAGAAGAGTTTGACCTCTACGAGATAACCCAGGACTACACCAAAGAAATAGACTCCGCACTTAAAAAAAGGGATCTGAAAAAAGCACAGGACGTGTTTGAAGAAGTAAAGGAGAGGTACGACAAAGCAACAGAGGGATCTCTGAGCAAGAAAAGGCTTTATATAATCCTAGAAGAGCTCTACGAGAAAATAAAGGATTTCGAGGAAAAAGAAAAAGGAGAAGAGACTCTCTTTGAAAAAATAAGGGAGTACGAGGAAAAAGGCTTATTCACAAAGCCAGAATTATTCCAAGAAGAATCACATGCTGTTAGTCTCATCCTCAGCAGTATTGCTAGAAAGGAGAAAGAGCTTGAAAAACTTACCAGCAAGAAGCCTGTGAGCAGCCAGGATTTAAAAGAAGCAATTAAGAAGTACAGAGAGATTAAAGAGTTAATCAGAAGAATGCCTAACACGCACGCTAAGGAGAAGTCAAAAGCCTACGAATCTGCTCTGAGTTGGTATTATACTATCAAGAAATTAAAACAAGAAGCAGAGCAGAAGATAAGAAGAGAGGAAGAAGAAAAAAAAGAGAAAGAAAAAAAGAGTGGAGAAGAGATTCCAATAGAAAAAAAGCTTGAAGCAGTAAGGGAATTAAAAAAAGCTATAGTCGAATCGCATACCAAAATAGCGGAATACATAAAGAACAAGGACCTTGCGAAATCCATGGAGGAGTACAAGCATCTCAGAGAACTCTGCGAATCATTCCCTCAAGAAATGGAAGCAGAAAAAACAGCTCTCCTAGCAGACGCTCTCTCATTATACGAGAATATTAAAAAACTAAAACAACACCTTGCTCAGAGGCATAGCAGGGAGTGCGTTAAGAAAAAAGAAGCAGAAAAAGAGAAGAATGAGAGAGAGGAGAAAAAACAAGAGATTAAAAAGAAACTCCTCAAAATAAAAGAGTACCTAGCACAGAAGCGTGTTATTCACGCAATTAAAGAATACAAAGACCTCAGAGAACTCTTTAAGGATTATCCAGACCAACCTTTAGAGGAGAAAAAAGAGTTATACCAAGAAATACTTGCAACGCATAAGGATATCAAGTTATTAGAAGAAGACTTGAAAAAAAAGATCATCCCTCATGTTAAGGAGAAAGCAGGGGGTATTAAAAAAATCTTGGAAGAAACCCATGCCTTGCTCGATAAGGGCAGAGTAGAGGAAGCAACCCATAAACTCCTAGAAGCAAAACACAGAACCCAGATGCTCCCAAAAGAAGCTTTTGATGAGAAATACTCCTTACTAAAAGAACTGGAGAAACTAGAACACAAACTCTTATTCGTAAAAAACACGCAAAGAATGAGCATCCTAAACGCGACTACTTCCTAAAAACCCAGAAACCCAAAAAAAAGGGAGGAATGAGTTGATAATCATGACCCAGATAATAGAAAGAAGCAAGGAAGACCTTGCAAAAAGAGAACTCATAGACCGCTACACAATCACTGTCAATAACATTGTCGTAGATATAAGTATTTACGCAGAAGAGGACAAGCCCGTGGCAGAGTATGTTGTATCAATAACCAATATTAGTGATGCCACCAAGATAATTCTAGAGAAGATAAGACAAGAATTCATATCAAAAATGGACCTTGAAGAGATAGAAAACATGGAACAGAATGAACTTATAAATATCAGGCAAAGGTTTAAAGGAGAAATAAGAAAACTCATACACAAATACTTTCCTAAAGCAGATGAAAGAACAACCAACATGCTCATCAACTACTTAATAGAAGAGAACCTGGGTTTAGGGAAACTAGAGATCCTCCTCCAAGACCCATCCCTTGAAGAAATAGTGGTTAATAATCATAAAGAACCCGTCTGGGTGTATCATAGAAAGCACGGATGGCTAGTCACAAATATTCGGATAGTAACAGAGGCAAGAATAAGGCACTTCGCAACCATGATAGGAAGGGATGTTGGCAAGGAGATCACTAATCTTAATCCATTAATGGATGCTCACCTCCTTACAGGCGACAGGGTTAACGCAACTCTAACACCAATAAGCACTAAAGGCAACACTATAACCATAAGAAAATTCTCTCAAGACCCCTGGACCATTACCAAGTTCATCAAAGGTAACGTGCTTAGCTACGAAGCAGCAGCCCTGATATGGCTCGCAGTGCAGAACGAGCTAAGCATTATTATAAGTGGAGGAACAGGAAGCGGAAAGACCAGCATGCTTAATGTTATCAGTAACTTCTTCCCCCCAAACCAGAGGATTATAAGCATAGAAGATACAAGGGAACTAACTCTCCCAGAAAACCTGCACTGGGTGCCAATGGAAACCAGGCTTCCGAACCCAGAGGGAAAAGGCGGGGTTACCATGCTTGACTTATTAGTAAACAGTCTTAGGATGAGGCCGGACAGGATAATCGTAGGAGAGATTAGAAGGAAGAAAGAAGCAGAAGTACTCCTAGAAGCAATGCACACAGGACACAGCGTTTATGCTACTCTACACGCAAATAACGCAGAGGAAGTCATTACAAGACTAACCAATCCGCCTATAGAAATACCGAAGCCAATGATAGCATCCTTATCAATGATAGTTATTCAGAACAGGAATAGGCGAACAGGCAGGAGAAGAACTCTCCAAATAGCAGAGATAACCCCCACAGGCGACCCCAGGGTTCTTATGAAGCTTAATGTGGCAAAGGACAGCCTTGAAGAAATTGCAAAATCCCAGGTGATAATGGAAAAGCTTAAACTATACACCGGTATGACAGAAGAAGAGATATACCAGGATTTAAAAGAAAAAGTCAGAATCTTGAAATGGATGGTGAGAAAAGAAGTGGATGATGTTAATGAGATTGGAAAAATAATAGCGAAATACTACATGGGAACCCTCACGCTCAACTAAAAAGAAAAGCCACAGCGCTCTTAAAAAAAAAGGTCAAAACAAGGAGAAAGAATAGAAGAAGCATGAATCAAAGAATGCGTGCTTCTCCGCATCCCCCCTAGAAAAATCCTTAAGAGAAGGACTCTTTAATTATTATAAATACAATGAAACAGGCAAGTAAGCTAATCCTCAAGAAGAAATTAAGAATAGCAGGGATTAATAAAACCCCAAAAGAATTCCTTGCAGAAACCTTTAGAAACTCTGTTATCCTAGGACTAGGAATGGGGGTGCTTGCTTTCTTTTTTGTAGATAAGAGTAATATGCCAATAATCTATGTGCCTCTCACCGCCATTATCTTCTTTGTCTTAGCCTATCTCACCCTGTACAAAACAGTTGATGTGAAGATCAGGAAAAAAGCCAAAAGCATTGACAGGGACGTATTATTCGCAGGAAGATTCCTCCTTATAAAGCTGAACTCAGGAAAGCCATTAATCAACTCATTAACAGATGCGAGTAAGAGTTACGGAGTGGCTAATACTTATTTCAGAGAAATAGTGAAGAACATAGAACTCGGCACTCCTCTGGAAAAAGCACTTGACATAGCAACAGACGAGTGCCCCTCTAAGAAGATGAAGAGAATACTCTTTCAGATAAGCAACGCCCTCAAAATAGGTATAGACGTCACCCAGAACCTGGAAGCTGTGCTCGGAGAAATAGCACACGAGCAACTAGTAGAAATCCAGCGGTACGGGAAAAAACTTAACAGCTTAACCCTGTTCTACATGCTCCTCGCAGTAGTTGTGCCGAGCCTTGGCATAACCATGTTCATAGTAATAGCAGGCTTAGTCTCATTAAGCATAGGACCCTCAACCTTCTTTGTATTCGCTTTTTTCCTCTTACTCATAGAACTAGTATTCCTAAGCATGTTCAAAAGCATAAGGCCTAATGTAAATATTTAAGCATAGCCAGAGAAGAAATAAGAGTAATTAAAAGTAATAAAGGAGTCTGAGAAGAAAAAAATGAGTTTATTATACCTAGAAGAATTCGGGAAAGCATTCGTACCTAAGAAGATAAGACCCGGGCTGAGCAAGTACTTAGCAAAAGCAGGCATAGACGAAGTGCCTTATAAATTCTTCGGAGCATTATTCTGGGCTACAGCAATCATCACTTACTTCATATACGTACCAGGGATTTACCCAGTAATAAAAGGCAAATCCGTCATCACATTCTTCATAATAACATTCCTGAGCTGGTTCCTAATCCAAGTAACACTAACAATCATCATAATAATATCAATATACTTCTACCTCAACATAAGAATCTATAAGAGGACCAAACTAGTAGAAGACATGCTCCCAGAATACCTCGCCCTGGTCTCCACCAACCTTAAAGGAGGCATGAACTTTGAGAAATCACTCTGGGCTGCTATAAAGCCGGAATTCGGAATCCTAGCCAAAGAGATAGGCATTGTGAGTAAGAGAGTAGCAACAGGCAGTGATGTGGGCGAAGCACTACAAGAATTCTCTGATAAGTATGACTCACCAATACTAAGAAGAAGCATAGACCTAATCAAAGGAGAGATAATCAGCGGAGGCAGGATCACAGGAGTAATTGATAACCTAGTATCAGACCTTAAGAAGACCAAAGCATTAAAAGCAGAGATGACAGCAGCAACACTCACATACATGATATTCATGGCAGTCATAGTAATCGTGATAATGCCAGCATTGTTCGCTCTTTCAAAACAACTCCTTGGCATCCTCCTAAAGTTCGGTGCTAGGATAAGTACGAGTTTACAAGCAGCCAAAACAACCATGTTCACATTCTCAGTGGCAAACATTGATCCTTACCACTTCCAGTTATTCTCAATAGCAGCTATAAGCATAATAGCTGTGTTCTCATCAATGATTATTAGCACAATAGAGAAAGGAGATGTGAAAGGAGGATTAAAGTACATCCCCTTATTCCTAGCAGGCTCTATAATAATGTACTTCATATTCTCAGTAATCCTAGAATCACTAATGAAAGGAATAATAATATAAGACAAGATAAGATAAAAAAAGGTGAATACCAATAAAAAGTAAGAGAGAACAAGGTAAAAAAACAAAAAATTTATAAAAAAAGATACCTAAGAAGAAGATAAGAAGGATTTAAGCACGATGTTTCATTAAGAATAACATAAAAACGTTTTAAAGAGGTGATCAGATGAGAAGAGGACAAGCAGCACTGGAGTTCCTAACAACTTATGGCTGGGCATTCCTGGTGATACTGATAATGATAGGAGCCCTTGCTTATTTTGGAATACTAAGCCCGGGCAGGTTCCTGCCTGAGAGGTGTAATATAGGACCAGAATTCACATGTGACGAGTACCAGGTTACGAATTCAGATGGCACATTAAGGATAAAGTTCACAAATAATGTGGGAGAAACAATTGACTCTGTTACTGTAACGAAGTGCTGGTGGGCGCAGGAAGAGTTAAACACCTCAACAGGAGGAATTACTGTTGTTGGTGGAGGTGGTCCTTATAAAGCAGGTGACGCAGTTGAAATTAACTGTGCCTTTGATAATACCTTGTTCCCACCTGTAGGAGCTAAGATGAAGTTTGGTGCGGACATAACATACATACCTCAAGGAAAAACTTATACTAAGCCTTTAACAGCAGAGGTTTACACAACCCTGCAGCCATAAGAACAAATTTTTTTATTTTTTCATAATTTTTCTGTTAATATAAATTATGCTTTGGATTCACTATGACATATAAAAAAAGAAAAGCCCAGGCTGCTTTTGAATACCTTGTAACGTACGGCTGGGCTATGCTTGCTGCTCTGATTGCAGTAGGGGCTCTGTTGTACTTCGGCTTCTTAAACCCGAGTAATCTCCTGCCTAACCAGTGTGACTTCGGAACTCAGCTGGAATGCGTGGAGTACAGGATTGTGAGTGACGAGTCAAGTATTACAAGAGCAGATATAGTGTTCAGAAACAACTTTGGCAAGGATATAAACATAATAGGAGTAGGAGGTGATGCTGTAGGGGTTAACCCTGGCTCTCCTAACACCCTGCCTTTCACTATTCCTGCAGGTGAAACCAGAGAGGTGTGGATTAATCTTAACAATGTTTATCTTATAGGAGATAAGAAAGAAGCGATTATCCTCGTCAGGTTTGAAAGAGCAGGGGTTCCTAATCCTCCTTCACATAATATTAGTGGACGAGTGTTCGTCACAGTACAACCAGTCCCATAAAAAAAGAACATTTAATAAAACAGTTTAATAATTAATAAAAACCTTGGGGGAGTGAAAAATAGCAAACTTTTTAAATAAGACAAGGCTTCTGTGTAGGTCTGAAGGGATTGTTCTAAGAGAATAAAGAGCGTGATACAAGAGTAAGTAATGATTCGTTTGTGCTTAATAAAGATAAAAGAAAGCATAGGATAAGGTGGTGTATTGCTATGAAGGAAAACGAGGTTTTGAATACCGGAACAACAACAATAGGCTTGGTGTGCAAGGACTGCGTCGTGCTAGCAGCTGATAAGAGAGCAACAGCGGGTAACTTTATTGCTCATAAAAAAGTTGAGAAGATCCTTCCTATCAATGATAGGATGGCTCTTACAACAGCAGGGGTTGTGAGTGATATTCAGCTATTAGTAAAATTGATTAAAGCAGAGTTAAAGCTGAAGAGCATAAGAGTGGGAAGGGAGCCTACTGTAAAAGAAGCTGCTAACCTCTTAACAAATATTATTTATAGTAATGTGAGGAAGCTCAGCATGATACCAGGAATAACTCATTTCCTGCTTGGGGGCTTTGACAAGGAGCTTAGACTATACGACTTGTACGCTGATGGTAGCATAACTGAGATTGATGACTTCGTAGCTAGCGGCAGTGGTAGTGTGATTGCGTACGGTGTGCTTGAAGCAAATTATAAGCCAGACCTATCAGAGTCAGAAGGAGTTGAGCTTGCTATTAAAGCGGTTAATGCTGCGATGCAAAGAGACTCTGCTAGTGGGGAAGGTATTGATGTGTATGTGATTAATAAGAGCGGAGTCAGAAGGGTTGCTTATAAGAAAGTGAAGACTCGTGCTGAATAAGCTGAATAAGTAAATTCAGGTAAGCCAAGACAAAAAAATATTCTTTTAAAAAGATTGGTTTTAAAGATTAAGGTTTTTTGGATACTAATAAATAAGATGTGTCTGTTGGAGGTTATAGATTATGTCTGAGATTATAAACGAGATTCTTAAACACCTCCCAAAAGGGAAGATAAACGACGCGGTATTTGAAGGAGCAAATATTGTGCTATACACTAAGAACAAAGACTTCTTCTTAGACGATAAAGGTATTGTTAAAGAAGTAGTTAATATGATAAAGAAAAGGATAGAGCTCAGACCAGACCCTGGTATTTGTATGGAGCAGGAAAAAGCTGAGAAGATTATTAAGAATATAATAACAGAAGAAGCAGGTATTGAACAGATCATATTTGACCCCCAGCGAAGCATAGTTATTATTGAAGTGCAGAAACCCGGGCTTGCTATTGGCAAGCAAGGCGAGAACTTACAGAAGATAAAAAAGCAGACATTATGGGTGCCTCAGATAAGAAGAACACCTGCTATTAGAAGCCAGTTAATAGAGAACATCCGCGCTGTTCTTTACCAGAATAATGATTATAGGAGGAAGTTCCTGCACAAAACAGGTCAGAGAATTTATAATGGGTGGCTGAGAAGAGAGAAAAAAGAGGAGTGGATAAGGCTTAGCTTTCTAGGCGGAGCAAGACAGGTTGGGAGAAGCTGCTACTTCCTTCAAACACCTGAGTCAAGAGTGCTGCTTGACTGTGGCATAGACGTTGCTAACGAAGAAGAAGCATACCCTTATCTCGAAGCTCCTGAATTCAAGATAAAAGAACTTGACGCTGTTATTGTAAGCCACGCTCATCTGGACCACTCAGGCCTTGTACCTTACCTATTCAAGTTCGGGTATAGGGGCCCTGTGTATTGCACCCTACCAACAAGGGATATTATGAGCTTATTACAACTAGACTTGGTTAAGATTCAGAGGAATGAAGGAAAAGAACCTATTTATACCAGTGATGATATCAAGGAGGTGGTAAAGCACACCATATGCTTGGATTACGAAGAAGTCACAGACATAACCCCTGATGTAAGAATAACCTTGTACAACGCGGGTCACATGCTTGGAAGCGCTCTTGTACACATCCATATTGGTAACGGGCTTCATAACATGGTTTACACTGCAGACGTAAAGTACGCTAAGACTAACCTGCTAAGCATGGCAGCTACTAATTTCCCAAGGCTTGAAACACTGATGATAGAATCCACTTACGGAGGGAAAGACAATATTATGCCAGCTGCCAGGGAAGCTGATGCTCAGCTAAGCGAGCACATCATCGAGACTATTAAGAGAAAAGGAAAAGTACTCATGCCTGTTCTGGGCAGTGGTAGAGCACAGGAAATCATCGTACTCCTAGACAAATTAATGCGTGAAGGAAAACTAAGTGATAAGATACCCATATACATTGATGGAATGGTATGGGATGTTACTGCAATCCACACCGCGTATCCTGAGTTCTTAAATAATACTGTTAGGCAACAAATATTCCATAAGGATAATAATCCTTTCCTACGCGAGAATATTAAGAGAATCGGAAGCCCAAAAGAAAGGCAGCAATTAGTAGAAGAGAAAGGACCCTGCATAATCCTAGCCACGAGTGGTATGCTAGTAGGAGGTCCTAGTGTTGAGTACCTAAAAGCCCTTGCAGAGAACCCAAAGAACTTATTAATATTCACGTGTTACCAAGGAGAAGGCAGTCTTGGAAGAAGAATACAGCGCGGAGAGAGAGAACTTAATTTCCAGAAAGGAAACAAGATTGAGACTATACAGATAAAAATGGATGTTGAAAAACTCGAGATAACAGGGCATAGTGATAGGCGGGAACTCATGAGCTTTGTAAGCCACTGTAATCCTAAACCTAAAAGAGTGATTGTTGTGCATGGTGAGAGTAGCAAGTGCTTGGACCTTGCCAGAAGCATATATAAAAGTGCAAGGGTAGAGACAATAGCACCAAGGAATCTTGACGTGCTAAGGCTGAAGTAATCATCTTTATCAAATTATTAAGAAGAGAATTTATTCTTTGTTGATACAAAACTGTTTTATGTGACATATAACTGTTCCGGTTCTTTGAGAAGACAAAGATATAAAGCTGCTGAATTAATATAAAATAAAAAAAAGCAGTGAACACATCTAAGCAATAAACCGAATAAGAAGAAACACAAGGATATCAAAAACTTTATATACTATTCTCACGAGAATTAAGTCTAAGGGTTAGATGTAGGAATAGCGTTTTAATAGTTATTCGCCCATAACAGCCTCTGCAGCGCTAAAAAGGAAAGGATTTCAGAACTAAAAAAAGAGGTAGTTAACTTTGGAGAACATTTTCCTTGATATTGGGGTTATCATTATTGTCGCGGGGGTCGGTGCTTATTTTGCACGAGCTCTAAGACAGCCTTTAATCCCTGCTTATATCATTGTAGGTATTATTCTTGGTCCTGTTCTCGGCATAATCACTGATAAAGGGGTTATCTCTGCTCTTTCAGAAGTAGGCATTGCATTCCTATTATTCAGTGTTGGACTTGAGCTTAATCTGAAAAAATTAAAGGATGTGGGTAGGGTTGCTACGATTGGCGCCTTAGTGCATATGGGCTTATTATTCGGTGCGAGTTATGCTGCGTTCAAGCTCTTAAAATACGATAATCTTACCAGTGTTTATATTGGCTTAATCCTTATGTTCTCAAGCACGCTTGTGACTGTGAAGTTACTATCTGATAAGAACGAGATTGATAGTCTCCACGGAAGGATAATCATTGGTATGCTCTTAATGCAGGATATCGTGGCAGTTATTGCTCTTAGCATGCTTAACAGCTTAGGACAAGGAGGGCTGGGCTCCTTGGTCTTCATCTTCTTAAAAGGTTTTGTTGTCTTCTTCATAGGCCTTGCTCTTGCAAGAATAGTGTTTACTAGTGTCTTCAGATTCGCTGCTGAGAATGACGAGTTATTATTCATCCTCTCAATTATGACAATGTTCGCATTTGCTATTATCTATAATTATATTGGTTTTAGTATTGTAATAGGAGCATTCATCGCCGGGTTACTCCTAGGCAGCCTACCTTATAACATTGAAATAATAGGCAGGGTTAAGGGCATAAAGGATTTCTTTGCAGTAATCTTCTTTGTAAGCATAGGATTAGAGTTAATACCTGTGAACCTCAGCAAAATAATCCTGCCTTTAGGAGTGATGCTCGGCTTAACCCTCCTCCTCCTTCCTATCATAACCTTGTTCATCCTTGCCTTATTCGGTTATAAGCGGAGAACAGCTTTTCTCACAAGTATCAGCTTAGCTCAGATATCCGAGTTCAGTCTTATCATTGTAGCTTTTGGTTTTAACAAAGGGCATATAGGATCCGAGGTCTTCAGCCTTACAATACTCGTAGCTATCATTACTATTGGATTAACAGCGTACATTATTAAGTTCGATGACAAGCTTTACCAATGGGTAGGTAAGAAGCTTACTTTTTTTGATAAGCTGAGCAAACATAACAAGGAGCTTATAAGCTACTTAGAGGAAGGTGCTAAGCACAAAGTTGTGCTTATTGGTTATGACAGAATAGGGTATAGCATCCTCCAAAAGCTGATGAAAATGAAGAAGAACGTTGTTGTTGTTGATTTAAACCCTGACGTGATTAAGCACTTGATAAAGAAAAAGGTACCGTGTATCTACGGTGATATAGGTGACGAGGAGATCATGAAGAGGCTTAGCCTTGAAGAAGCAGAGCTGGTTATAAGCACTGTGCCTAGTCATTCAGACAGCTTGTTGCTTATAAAAAAAGTGAGAGAACTTAATCCTGAAGCAACGATTATTGTTACGAGTTATGACACAGAGGATGCGCTGGAGCTTTATAAGAAAGGAGCGGACTACGTTGTTGTCCCTCACTTCCTTGGAGGAGAGCATATAAGCCTTATCCTTGAAGACTTAACCACGGATCTTAATAAGCTTCTCAGAATCAAGATTAGTCATATAAAAGCATTGCAGGAGCGTAAAAAAAGACACCCGCATCATAGATAGTAGACCCTTAGTAACATGAATAAAATAAAGGTTTAGTAGAAGGATATAATACGCGGAGTAATAAGAGAGTATATAACATAATAAACGTATGAATAAAGGTATGTGGTTGCTCTACCAGGAATAAGCGTCTTGTGAAGGAGTATAAGGGCAGAAACTACTTCCCACATTTTTTTTCAACAATACTTTCCCTGGTTAGATAACATTTATAAAGGAGGAAAACAAGTAAATCAAGTATAAAAAACCTTGTGAGGAATAAAACATAGAGAATGATACGTGATGAGTGGGCAAGATTATTGATAAAGCATGGTTTTATTAAAGGAAAAGCCAGGTCTAAGTATAAGAAGAATGAGAACGGCTTCTATGAAGCTGTTAGAGGAGAACCAGACCCCTCAGATGCTGACATGGAGGAAGCAGAAGAAGTTAACATACAAGCGTTTACAGAGAAAGGTTTCACCAAGTATCTGCCAACAGGTTACCCAGATCCTTATAAGAGGTACCGCCTCATAGTAGAGGCTTCGAAGCTCAGCATAGAAGAGACTTATTTCTGGCTTTTGAACTATATGCGTGAAAGCGCCTCTTTTCCATACATTGATAAGATCACAGACATCTTCAGTGCTAGTGAACAGAGTGCTTTCTGGGGTGCAGCTCAGTCAAGACTAGCCATCCAGCAAGATAGGGCAAGCCAGTACTTTAAAGGCATGTCTGAGATGATAAAACAGTTGTTCCAGCTTGTAAGAGAGCTCAGAATTCTTGATGAGAAGCTTGAGCCTAGAAGGAACTGGGGTAAGGTCAAAGCAGCTGATGTGGCATTAAAAGGAGAATACACAGACCTGGTTGAGAACAGAGGTGGTCAGATACAGCCCGGAAGCATTTACCATCTCGCCCAGCAAGTAGGATTCACTATTCTCCCAGACCTCTTCTTTAATACTCATGTTTATAGCTTATCCGAGATTGATAAGAAAGTTGATGCTTTGAGGTTTAATAAAAACGTAAAGAATGTTCTTAGAAGGAAGCTCTATGCTTTTGTTAATTGGAAGCTTAGAACAGACAAAGAGCTTGAAAAGAGAAGAATCTTCACCTTGAAGTACTTGCGTCAGCACTGGAATGTTATTAAGACGTACATGAGCTGGGTTAAGCCTTACCTGAGAAACATTGCAAGGATGCAGATGAGTAAGGAGCATATTGAAAGCCCTGATATTATAAGTGCTTTTGAGACTAGTATGTTAGAAGTAGAGTTGCTTGCTTACAAAGAAACCAAAGGGTCGTATTATCCTTGTATAATAGCTAGTTTTAAGTATAGGACTAGGCCGGAGTTAAGCTTTCAGCAAGACCAATACGCTCATCGAGGACCAATCCATGTGGGCAGAGTGGAAGTATCTTTGAGAAGCTATGGCTGGACTAAGGAGCAGATACAGGCTTATAAGAATTTCAAAAAAGACGAGGATATGCTCTTATTAGGAATGGTTGATGATAGTGTAAAAGCAGCAATGGATGCTCTTGGTGAGGAGCTTGAGAAGTACTTATGGGAAGCTGGTGAAAAAGAGTTTGAGGAGAAGATGAAAGCAAAAGAAGCAGCTGCTGAGAAGAAGAGAAAAGAAATTGAGAGGAGAATGGGCTTAGGAGTTGGCATGCTAGAACCATTCATCTCTGTTTTCAAAGGTGCTGGAGAGATGTTCTCCTTGTTTGTTCCTGCTCCGAGTAGCAAAGGAAAAAAGAAGAAGCCTAAGGGAAGTGCAAAAGAAGCTGCTAAGACAGCAGCTTCTCAGATGTACCAGATGTATAAGAATTATAAGAAGGCTCATGGAATGCTTAGTTGGTGAGAATAACCCAAGGAAAAGATTAGAAGAAGCCACAATATTGAAATCCTTTAGTTAAGAATAAAAAAAATTAAGGATGAAAACAAAGGTAGTAACATATTTGGAAGAAAGCGAGTAAAAGAAAAAAAGGGTTGTGGATAAGAAATAAAAGTTTAAAATAATAAAACTCATAATGCTAGTAAATGATGATAGTATAAGCCCTGAGGAGAAAATTAAGCAACTCGTAGAGTTAGAAGAGGGGAAACGCAGGGAGTTAGAGGAAAAGAGAAAGGAGATTGAGAAGAAGAGGAAGGAGTTAGAAGACCTGGAGAAAAGAGGAGCTCAGGAGATTGAAGAAGTAAGAAAAGAGATTGAGAAGAGAATAGAGGAGTTGCGTTTAGAAGAAAAGAAGCGTTTTGAAGAATTGGAGGAGCTCAGGAGGAGGAGAGAAGAGGAGAGAACCCTTGAGGAGACAATAGAGGAAGAGGAAAGAGGAGCAAACATAGAAGCTCCTGAGCAGCGGGCTTATGGAGACGTGATTGAAGAAATACTGCGTGGCACCCCAACATTTTATGATATCACAAATTATAATGTGATGAACAGGCTTGAGCATATTGCTCGAGCTGCAGGAGAAAGACCTGTTAGTGATGAGGAGAGGAAGTTCATTGAACTTGTACAATACCACGCTGAGAGAATGCGAAGCAACAAGTTTTACATGGAGAAAGACACATCTGATTATATTAGGCGTGAACTTGAGAAAATAGATTTGATTAATAGAGAGATTAGAAGAAGAGAAGAAAAACGAGGTGATTATCAGCCATGATATTCGGGGATTATTACGGTGGCTACTATCATGCCCTTGACAGGGCTTATGAGCCTATTGAACCAGCAGATATCCCTCCTGAGCCGGGTATGCCTTTAGAGAGTACAAGTCTTGGACCGCAAGAAATAGGAACCGGTACGAATCCTATGATGAACCAGCTCCATGCTTTTAATGCAAAGATTCGTGAAGGAGCAAGTAAGATTGAGTTTGAATTCATAGGTGCGGGTAAGTCTAATTCTCAACAACCAAGCCCTGAAGCCTTTGGAAGAAGAGAAAGAGAGGATATGAGAGCATTAGCAGAGATTAATGAGATAAAGACAAGTGTTCATGCTCCTCTTCACACCCAGAGCCTCGCAGGTCTTGGAGAACAGGGTTTTAGTGATCAGATAAGACAGCACGCTATTAAGGAGATTGAAAGAGCAATCCAGTTCGCTGCTGAGGCGACTAAAGGAGGAGCTGTGGTGTTTCATACTAGTGAGTGGGGTAGGCCTCTAAGCGAGATTAAGGAGAGGACAGGTGAGCGCTTATTTAAGGGTTATAAAGAGGAAGATGAGAAAGCAATAGTGATGGTTGCTGATGCTAAGACAGGTAACGTGAGTGCTGTTAGGAAGGACCATTATGTTTATGAACCTGAATTCCACACTGCAAAGACTTATGAGGAGACTTTTGGTAAGAAGATTATTGGGAAAAAAGATGATAAAACAGATCTTATAGTAGAACCTGATGACTGGGTTGATGTTGATGGTCATCCTATTAAGAAGGAATGGCTTCTTGACCCGGATAAGTCAGAGGAGTTGTTTAACAGGCTTCCTATGTGGAACGAGAAGGGCACTAATTTTAAGGTTAGAAGGGTTGAGTATAAGGATTTTGAAGAACTCGCTAAGGAGTTAGAGAAGAAGACAGGTAAGAAGATTGCTCCTGAAGTATTGTTCTTTAAAACCCAGACTGCTAATGAGGTTCTCCAGGCAAAAGGACACTCCTTATTCTATGCACAGCACTATGAGAGAGCAAGGGAGGTAAGGGATGCTGCTAAGAAAGCATTGGAGTTCTATGAGAAATTAGAGAAGAACCTTCCTGAATCAGAGAAATGGAGGATAATGATGCAAGATGATACTCTTAGGCATTACCTCGGAGGTTTAACACCTCCAAAGAACATGCTACCATCAGAATATCTCAGGGATATTATTAAGAAGCAGACTGATGAGATGCGGCACATCCATGAGTCATCCGCGGCTGCGGATGCAAGAGCAAAGCAGTTACTAGAACAAATGAAGAGGATAAAGACTATAGAAGAGTACGGAAAAGAGAAAGTAGCTGATACGATTGCACACGCAGGGATTAAAGCAATGGTCTACACAGAGCAGCACAGAAAGGAGTTGAATGAACCAATATTTGTTGCTCCGGAGAACTGGAGGCCTGAGCAGTACGGTAGTCATCCTGATGAGATAAGAACCCTTGTGCTTGAGGCAAGGAAGAAGATGCAGGAGCAACTAGTAAGAGAAGGTTACTCAGAGGAGGAAGCTAAGAGGAGAGCAAAAGAGCATATAAAAGCAACTCTTGATATCGGGCATTTCAACCTGTGGAGGCAGCACTTTGTTAAAAAGCCAGGCGAGACCCCTGAGGAGAGGAATAAGCGTTTTAATAAGTGGCTTCTAAAACAAACCAAGAAACTAGCAGAAGAAGGTATTCTTGGCCACGTTCACCTAACAGATAATTTTGGTTATGATGATGAACACTTAACCCCTGGAGAGGGCAATGTTCCTATGAAAGAGTTTATCAAGAACATGGAGGAAGCAGGCTTAAAGGATTTTATTGTGGAAGCCGGGAGTTACAATACTTTAACCGCGCTTCCGGATACCTGGGCGTTAATGGGCAGCCCGATATACACCACTGCAAGGACCCCTACTTTTAGAAGTATGCACCTACAGCATTTTGGTTATCATAATCCCGCGACTTATATTGTTGGTGCTTATGCTCCGAGTAATGAATGGCGGTTATGGTCAGAAGTGCCTATGGAGTGAGTAACGCAAAACCACCAATTTTTTTTTTGAATACCAGAAACCTCATAGGAGAGTTGTGTAAAAGCAAAAGTTTAATAAAAGAAAGAACATATTATTACTAATAAGGATGATAAAAAAAAGAGGTGTGCTTTTAAGTGGAGTTTGATATTCATAAGCGGAAGAAGCAGGTTTCTGAGAGTTACTCAAAGGACGTATTGGATATTGCTTATGCTTTTAGTAAGCGGGTCTACAAGGAGTTCGCAAAGTTCATTAAGGCTATTGTGTTGTTCGGGAGTACTGCGAGGAAGAAGCAGGAGACTAAGGGGGACGTGGATATCCTTGTGATTGTTGATGATGTGAGTATTATAATTGACAGAGAGTTTGTTCAGGCTTACAGGATTATTCTTAATAAGATAATAGCAGAGGTGAATCCTAGGAAGCTACACATCACAACTCTGAAATTCACTAGTTTCTGGGAGTATGTAAGAGCAGGCGACCCTGTTGCGATTAATATACTAAGAGACGGGGTTCCGATTATTGACTCAGGATTCTTTGAACCATTACAAATCTTGCTTTTCCAAGGAAGGATTAGACCTACTCCTGAGAGTATGTGGAACTATTTTAACAAAGCACCCATCACACTTCATAATTCTAAATGGCATATAAAACAAGCTGTTCTCGACTTGTACTGGGCTGTTATTGACTCTGCTCATGCTGCTCTTATGAAGCTGAACGAGGTGCCTCCGAGCCCCAGCCATGTTGCGGATATGCTTGAACAGAAAATGGTTAAGAGAGGATTATTAAAGCAGAAATACGCTGATATTATGAAACGCTTCTATCATATCTCCAGGATTATTCTTCACGGTCAGATAACAGAGATTAGTGGAGCGCAGTTTGACGAGTACTTCAAGCAGGCAAAGGAATTCGTTGATGAAATGCAGAAATTTATTGAAGGCAGGAGGTAAAATATCAGAGTAATAGCAAGAGGTATAATAATAAAGTAGTAAGTATATAATAACTCCTCTTCACTCTTATTTCGTTTTTTCTTCTTCCCCTTTGAGTTTTTCTTTATCTCTGGATTTGTAATCCGGCTTTACCTGGTAGAACAACTAAGGCAGTGTTTATATTCGCATGGGCTTATTAACTGGCAACTCTTTCTATACACTGGCTTGTTCCTATAAGCTAAGAAAGGTGCAGAGTAGTAACTAAGTCCGTATTCGTAAAGACTAAGGTCCCAGGGATGCTCGTGGTGGTAATGCTTCCTATACATAACCCAGCTCTTACTAGGACCTGGGATGTACCCATAGACATGTTTACCAAAGGTCTGCATATCCTCGGGTATAAAACTAGTATCCCAGTCTGCTTCTCTTGCACTAGGATTCCTGATGACTTCGATAACTCCTTGCTCTGGGTAGAATAAGTCAAGGTCTTTGTAGCCTATGAATTCGTCATAGTTGTTGAAGTCGTCATGAACAAAGTCAATATCTTTGTTCATATCCTTATGAAACAAGTAGTATCGCGGGAAGGGACCTGTTATTGTAGGGTAACTATTATGATTTTCATAGTAGTGGTATTGTAGGTGAAGCCCGTAATCGTATAAGTAAGGATAATAAGCACTAGCACTCATAGGGCTGATTAGGAAGATTAAGAGTAATGCATTAGTTAAAAATAGTGGTTTCTTATTCATTTTTTTATTCCAAATTTAATTTTTTATTCTTTTTTGTTATTTTCTTTTTATTCTCTCCTAGTAGAATCCAATAATATAAAATCCTCCGCTTATAGGCTCGGCTATTCTTGCGTAATAAGCTGGTTGTTGTGAATAAAACCATTGTATAATATTATGATGCGTGTAAACGTTATGAAATGTGTGTGGTCTAAGGTAGGAGTCTCCATAGATGTCGGGGTGATCAAAGTATTTGCCGTTCAGAGTGCTTGGGATGAAGCCTGTGTATCTCCCATTATTTTTTTCTCCGTAGTACTTGATTGCGGATGGGCGGTATAGGCTTGAGTCATAGCCTCTGGTAGGTGTGTAGTAGATTTCTCCTTGTAAGGGAGGATTGTACTTTGCTCTTAGAACACTTGGAGGGATGTAGTAATAGTCTGGTCCATAGAAGCCAAAATTCCTTGCTAGGTTGCTGTCACTCACATAGTTTGAGAATGCTTCTAAGTCATAAAACTTGATGTAGTCTTGTTTGTATGTTTCAAAGCGCTCCCATTCTGCTTTTCTTGCTTCTTCTATGTTGAATATTACTGCGCTTGCTAAGTTGGATGATACGAATAGTAGTAGGAGGTATGAAAGGATCATAATTGTTTTTTTGTTCATTGTTTCTACCCCTTCTTGTTTTTATAGATGGTTATGGTATGTTATCATTTAAATACTTTTCGATTTTTAACCACCTAAAAGTAGTTACTTTTGATATTTTCTTTATTGAAAATAAATATGTCAAAAAATAAAGAAAAAACCAGCGAATCACTTATTAACATCAAAAACATCACTTAAATCAACCTTTGACTCAGGCATACTCTCAATCTCCTTCCTCCGCTCATCCTCTGACTTCACAGGCTTATCACTCTCATCCAACTCCTTAATCTCAACATCAGGCTCAGCTTCCTCAGAAGACTCTTCTTTTTCTCCTCCTAACTCAGAAACAGGCGCTTCCTCTGAGCCTGCTGGTTCTCCTCGTGATTCTTCTGGCTCAGAGTCACCAACCGCCTCCTTAGGTTCAGCTTCCTCTCCCGGCTTCTTCTCTTCCTCTACAAAACCATCGCCTTCCTCTCCAGGAGCTTCTTCCCCAGACGCCTCTACAGGCTCACGCTCTGACTCCTCAGGCGACTCCTCAGCAACCTCCTCCTTAACCTCTACTTCTGGCGCAGGAGCAGCTTCTTCAACAGATTCTTGCTTAGCCTGCTCAGCCACCTCATCATCCTCTGTTGTAACAGGATCTTGTGTTTCTTCTGCTTCCTTAACAATATCCTTTAAAGGCTTATTCACATCAATACCCTCAACATCAACCCGCACATCAGCCTTGCCTCTTGCAATATTCGAACTTATCTCCTCAACGTACTTATGAGCAAGCTCAACCTCAGCATCCCCCTTGTTCTCCCCGAAAATCTTCTTCTCCCTCTCAGCAAAATCCTCAGCAACCTTCCTACTCGTGCTAAGCATCTCCTCAGCCATCCTCTTAGCCTCTGAGTCAGAAGAAGCAAGCTTGTTCTTACGCAGAGTAGCAGCAAGATTCTCTATTTCAGCATCCTTCGCAGTCTTAATATCAACCATTTTATATCACCAACACATACTTATTCATTATTTCATTCTTATTATTTCATTCTAAAAATAATTAAGAAAAAAAGACAAGAGCAATAATATATAAAGGTTTTGGATTAACCCTGTTTAGTTCAAAGGAATTATTATCTCACACCCTCGGACCAACCACTCTGCCAAGGAATATTGTATGATCCCCGCTCTCAAACTCCTTATCCACCTCGCACTCCAAACACGCCTTGGCTTCTCTTATCCTAGGACTTTCAACATAATCAGACTCGGCTTTTGTCAAGCCTAAGAACTCAAACAAGTCAACAAACAATCCGTCCTGGTTCTCAGCAGATAACACAATACTCCGCTGCTCGTACCCCATAAAATTAATCACAAAATTACCTGCCCTGCTAATCATCCTCCTAACCGGATCATCACTAGGAATACTAATAGCATACTTGCTCGGAGTAATACTCGCAGGCATATGCCAGCTCACAACAGCGATATTATCCTTCACCTCTGCCCTGCCAAGTATCTCAAAAGGAGACCTCACACTAACCAGTACACTAGGAAACAAGTCATCACGATTAATAATATTCCAAATCATCTTAAAAGAATTAATCTTAGGAGAAAGGAGTATATAAAATTTTTCCAAATTATCTGGTATGGGGCTGCGAGGACTCTCAAAAATGCAAGCCTTTCTTAGGGCGAGCTTACACTTATTTGAACCCCGATTGCAACCTCCCGAAGGTTGAGTGCTAAGCCAAGTTACACCACAGCCCCCATGGACCTGCCGGGAGTCGAACCCGGAGCCCCCACCGTGCGAAGGTGGTACTCTACCATTGAGCTACAGGCCCTTCCTTAAACCCTCTAAAACCCTTTCCTAAGCCTTCTCAGCCTTTCTTAGTGCAAAAAAAGATAACATCCTTGTCTTCAAATACTTTTTCATTAATAACAAATAATTCATTAATCAACCTCTCAATTAAGCCGAACTTATCACTCCTCTTCATAACAGAGAAGACAAACCTGTTCTTCCCAACACGCTCAATCTCCTTTAAACCCCTCTCAATATCATCAAAATTATGAATAGCTGTTATACTTATCACAACATCAAAGTAGTCATCCGCGAAGTCAAGCTCCTCTGCTCTTCCTAACAGTACTTGGTGGTTGCCTTTGTACTCCTTTATTAGTTCTTCAGACGGATCAACACCTGTTACATCACACCCAAACAAGTCAAGGTAAAAGCCAGTACCACAACCAACATCAAGTAATTTATCATCTTTCTTAAGAACGAGCTTACTTGCTATAAGCCTCGCCTTATTCATCTGTTCTTCTCCGTAAAGCTCGTCATACCCCTTAGAAATCTCATTATAATAGTTCATTTTGCAGAGTTCCTAAGAAAATCATTAACCCTTTTTAATACTTCTCTTTGCTCATCGTACTTAACAAGCCGCAAGGCGTCCTCATAATCCACCCAGGCATACTTCTCGTGTTCAATACATATCCTTATAGGATCATCTGTTCTTATAAGGTAAAATATTACTCTCTTATGAACAACATCTTCCAAGTCTTCAAAAGAATAATTTATTTCATACCTAAACCCTTTTATTAATTCATAACTCTTTATCCCTGTCTCCTCCTTCACCTCCCTATCCATGGTTAAAAGTTCATCCTCCTGACCCTCCATATGCCCCTTAGGGAACTCCCAGTACCTGGCTTTTCTCTGAAAAATAAGTAGAATCTTATTCTGAGAATTAATCACCACAGCACCCACGCTTGTCTCGTATCGCTCCATAACCAGGTAAGGTTTTAACAAAGTTTTTATTTTTTACTAATAAAAAAAACAAAAACATATTAAAAGCAAATAATCATTCTACAAGAATACCACATGACCTTTTATAAAAAAATAATAGACTGGCTTAAGAAGCTCTTTGAACTTGAAAAATATGATTTTGAAAGGATTATATTCACAAAAGAAGTGATTGAAGCCATTATTGAACTAGCCAGGATGACTTCTCCGAATGAGTTCATAGCCTTCTTACAAGGCAAGGTGAGAAAGAGAACCCTTAGGATTCATGGGCTTGCCTACCAAGAGTACTTTGCTAATGAGAACTCAACCCTTGCGAAGATTAACTTCCCCTTAACCAGCAGTATTGTTGGAAGCGTGCATAGTCATCCAGGACCAAGCAATAAGCCAAGCAGAGCAGACCTTCATTTCTTCTCAAAAAGAGGTATGGTCCACTTAATCATAAAAAAACCTTACACAGAGAAGGACATACAAGCCTATGACGCAAAAGGAAACAAAATAATGTTTGAAATAACCCCTGAAACCAGTTAAATCAAACCTGTAAACCGGGTTGAAAGTAAAAAGGATAGCCCGGCCAGGACTTCCGCTAATGTCTTTGTGTTTCGAACCTGGGTCAGGAGGGCCAGAACCTCCTATGCGTAGCCTCCAAATTCTTTCCATTGGAATTGGCCACTACACCACCGGGCTGTACTAGTAAAAAAAAAACAAAAACAGTAACTTTTTTAAATAATTTACTTTTTCAGAAAAGGTTAATGGCAAAACTCAGAAAAGGCGTTGCTTATAGGAAGATAGAAAGACCTTATACTCGTAAGAGTAAGTACAGGAAGAAGAATCTTGTAAGAGCCACTCCTCATAATCTTATAGTGAAGTATGAAATGGGGGATCTTAAGAGGAAATTCGAGTATAGGATAGACGTTAATTCTAAGGAAGCAGTGCAGATAAGGCATAATGCTCTTGAAGCTGCTCGTAAGTCCAGTAACAGAGTGCTAGAAAAGAAAACTGGCAAGACTGGTTTTAAGCTTAAGATAAGGGTTTATCCACATCACATCCTCAGAGAGAACCCTACTGCCACAGGGGCTGGTGCTGATAGGATGAGTACTGGGATGAAGAAGAGCTTTGGAAAGCCTATTGGCTTAGCAGCCCAGGTAAGACCAGGTCAGACCATTTTTGAGGTTCATGTTGATAAGCCTCATCTTGAAACCGGAAAGATGGCTGCTAAGAGGATAATCAGCAAGATGCCCTGTAAGTGCCAGATACTTGTTAATAAGAACTAGTTGGATTCCAAAATCCTCCTGCTAATCTCTTCTCGTAACTTATTAAGGGTTAGTATAGCTCCTTCTTTCTTAGAGAACTCTTCTACAACGCTTCGCTCTAACACGTCTGTTTTTGATAGATAAGTAATCACGGGTTTCCCTAACCTACTAATTCTACCCAGAAGCCTCTTCTGATCAGCCAGAGGATAAGGCTCTGTAAGATCAAACACATAGATAATCACATCCGCGAGGTATTTCATAGCAAGGTATGCTTGTTTCTCAATACTATTCATTTTATTAGGCCTTGCAAGAGTTCCAGGAGTATCAATGAACTGCACCTCCTTTCCCCTTAGAGAAGCATAACCCAGGTTAAGCCTCTTAGTTGTGAAGGGATACGCTTTTATCTCAGGAACACTACTAGTCAGCCTGCTAAGCAGAGTGGTCTTCCCAACATTTGGAAAGCCTGCGATGCAAACAGTAAAAATCCCTGGTTTTATCACAGGATAATCCTTCATCACAAGCCTTGCATGCTCTAAGCACTCTAAGTCTTTATCAACCTGATTAACAACTGAACAAACCCTGCCTAGAAAAGCCTTCTTAACAGCATCAAGATGCTTAAAATCAGAGGTCTCCCTTATCTTCCTTCTATAACTCCTAGCAAGCTCCTGCACTTTCTTAACAGCCCAACCAATACTAGAAAGGGATTTCTTGAGCTTATCATAATCCAGGGTTACTCTAAGAAGCTCTGAGTAAAACATAGGTAAGTCGTCAAGCACAGGGAAATCATTCATTACGCTGCGGAGCTTAGAACAAAGAGAATCCCTTATAATCCCAACA
>Ga0190334_1000099_pt1 | contig 42129 bp, 64 predicted proteins | sample 48720478_MG_FD_161270 | JGI IMG/M metagenome (GOLD analysis project Ga0190334, IMG submission 161270) | Hydrothermal vent sediment bacterial communities from Southern Trench, Guaymas Basin, Mexico - 4872-04-7-8_MG | ecosystem: Environmental > Aquatic > Marine > Hydrothermal vents > Sediment ... | reverse complement strand
TATTCCAAAGGCATCTCCGATTGGATTGTTATTGTGCTTGACTTATGCTTCAGACCAAACTTCACAAAGTGCGGTTAGTGAAGCAATTAAAATTACAAGTGTAAAAATATCTTCTTATCAACCAAGTATAAGAAGTGAAAAAACTATTACAAGTGTAAAAATTCTTTAATGGCTGACTCAAAAGTAACAATTACACAAGGAACAGGAACCGATATTGATACCAGAACTAATGCAGAAGGGGAACATCGTCAAGTTATTGTTATTGGTGACCCTTCAGCAACGGCTGGTGTAGCCCCAGTTCATTCTTCTTATGGTTTATCAGTTGATGTAAGAAATATAGCAAGTTCTATAACTGTGCCTGTTTCTGCTACTGATTTGGATATAAGAAATCTCTCAAGCACTTCTGATAGTGTAAAAGTGGAAGGGGGAAATACCAGCGATGTTAAGGTGACATTGGATAATGAAAGAGTAGATGTTCAAAGGGTTCATAATGTAGTGGACGGAACAATAAATATCGGTGATATTTCAAAGGGAACACAAACTAATGATGTTAAAATCACTTTAGATGGAGAGAGACCCGATATTCAAAGAGTGCATAACTTGGTAGATGGAACAGTTACCGTTCAAGATGGTGGAAATTCAATTACGGTAGATGGAACAGTAACTGCTAATGCTGGTTCAGGAACGATGGCAGTTCAGTTTTCTCCTTCCGAGCCAACGGTTAAGGTAAAAACAGGAGAAACAATTGCAGTTTATTTTAGCCCTTCAAATCCTTCAGTTAATGCAACATTTTCAGGAAGTATATCAGCAGTGCCAGAAACAGGTTCAGGAGATAGTATTTATGATGAAACTAAAAATGCTTTAGTGGTTACTCCTCATTCAGAGGGAACAATGGCGGTTTATTTCTCTCCTTCTAATCCTTCTGTAAATGCTACTTTTTCAGGTTCAATTGAAGCAGTTCCAGTAACAGGAAGTGGAACAAAATTATATGATGATAGCGTAGATGCTCTTAAAATATGTGATGGTGGAAATAAAATCTCAATAGATGATGGCGGTAGTTCAATAACAGTAGATGGAGGAGTAGATGTTAATAACCGTCCTGATGTTAATAGAGTTTTTAATGTAATAGATGGAACAATAAGTATTGGAGATATATCTAAAGGAACTCAAACAAATGATGTAAAGATTACTCTTGATGGAGAAAGAGTTGATGTGCAAAGAGTATTTAATTTAGTTGATGGAACAGTTTCAGTGGGAAATACAGTGACAGTTTCAGCCACTGATTTAGATATTAGAGATTTAAGTAAAACTCAAGATAGTGTTCAAATTTGGGCAAATACTGCTAAAGATGGTTCTGGAACTAATTATATTCCTTTAGTTGATGCTGATGGACATTTACAGGTTGATGTATTATCTGGAGGTGGCGGTGGAACTCAATATACAGAGGGAGATACAGACACGACTATTACAGGAACAGCAATGATGGGAGAAGGAGGGAGTGATACTCTTTATCCTTTACAATTAGATGCTTCAAAAAATCTAAAAGTTGCTCAACAAGGAACGGTAGATGTTCAAGCCACTGATTTAGATATTAGAGATTTATCAAGCACTACAGATAGCGTGAAGGTAGAAGGTGGGAATACAAATGATGTTAAGGTTAGTTTAGACGGAGAGAGGATTGATGTTCAAAGAGTATATAATGTGGTTGATGGAACGATGTCGGTGTCAAATACAGTGGATGTGCAGGCAACGGATTTAGATATAAGAAATCTCTCAAGTTCTACGGATAGTGTAAAAGTAGAGGGTGGAAATACTAATGATGTAAAAATAACTTTAGATGGTGAAAGAGCGGATATTCAGAGGGTTTTCAATGTAGTTGACGGAACGATAAGTATTGGTAGTGCTTTACCTGCTGGAAGTAATAATATAGGTGATGTGGATATTGCTTCAGCCATTCCAGCAGGAGATAATACGATTGGCAGGGTAAAACTAACAGACGGCACAGAAGTTGCTTCGGTTAATGCTTCCAACCAGTTAGAAGTTGCAGTAGGTAATACGGTTTCAATTCAAGATGGAGGTAATGTAATTTCAGTAGATGATGGAGGAAGTTCTTTGACAGTAGATGGAACAGTGACCGCAAATGCAGGAAGTGGAACAATGGCGGTTCAGTTTAGTCCTTCAGAACCCACAGTCCAAGTAAAAGACCTTTTTGCTACGAGTATTATCCCTTCAGTAGTTTCAGGTTCAACAACAGCAGTATCTCAAGAAGGAGGAGTAATAGTTAGTCCAGAAACAGGACATAATATAAAAGTGTATGCTTTCTCTTTGACTTCAACAACAAGTGCAGGGGTGGTAGTTAAATTTACTGATGGAGCAAATGAGAAGTGGAGATATAAATTATTAGCCCCTTCAGGAGGAATGGCAGGAGCGAATTTAGCAGTAACTCCGCCTGGTTATCTCTTTGCTACAGGAACAGGAAATACCCTTTGTATTGTTTTAGATAGTGCAGAAGAAACTCATTATTCAGTTAGTTATTTTAAGGAAAGTGGATAATGATTAAGTTAAATTCCACAACTTGGAAACATGTTCAGAAAGACGATTGGAGAGAGCGTCTTGAAGTTATTATTGGCGATGACAAACAGCCAGATTTTAAGCCACAGATAAAGATTTTAAAGTGGTCAAACGAGTGTAATGCTTCGTTCAGGTTAGTTGATGATGAGAAAGTTTTGCCAGTTATCAAAAAAGTTGGCAAAAAATTAAAGTATATCAAAAACAAAAAAGAACTGCACTTTTACAATATAGAACCGAATGAAAAATTAAGAGAGGGTGGTTATGAGTTTGAGGTTGTCCTAAAAGAAAAGCCAAGCACGAATAAGTTAAGGTTCACGATTAGAACGAAAGGATTAAAGTTTTACTACCAGCCACCTTTAACGGAAGAAATAAAAGTTGGCGATAAGAACGGAAGGATTGTCAAAGTGACAGAGACCGATGTTTATGCCAAAAATGAGAAAGGAGAATTGATTTCAGTTACCCATAGACCCGAAAATGTAGTTGGTTCTTACGCTGTTTATCACGCTACAAAAGGGGCAATGAATAATGTAAAAGGTGGGAAATTATACCGAGTGGGCAAAGCATTTCACATCTACAGACCGAAAATAACAGACGCCAACGGCAACTGGACTTGGGGAAAATTAAACATAGATGAGAAAAGCGGAATTTTAACAATAGAAATTGACCAGAATTTCTTGGATAATGCGGTTTATCCTGTGAAGGTTGACCCAACTTTTGGGTATGATACGAAAGGGGGAAGTGAGACGTATTATAGTAGTTGGGCAGGGCAAGCGATATATGCAACTGCTTATACTATTTCTGAAGATGGACAAGCAACAAGTTTAACTCAATATGTAAAATATTACGGGTCTGACGATAATAATAAACAATATGGAATCTACACAGATGATAATGGAGAGCCAGCAAATTTATTAGCGAGAACTGATACTTGGACAGTTCCTGCTGATTGGGATGATTGGAAAGAACTTTCTTTAACTACTGCTAACCCGAATTTAACAGGCTCTACAACATACTGGTTGGCTCACTGGGAAGGATATATGTATTATTATTATGATGCAGGAGCAACTACAAAAAGGACAGACACTTTAGAATACGGCGATTTACCAGACACATTTCCTACTGTTGAGGCGACTTATGATAGAAAAGTCTCCATCTACTGCACCTATACAGCAGGGGGAGGAGAAGAAGAAGCACCGTCTCCAAATCAAACTTTAAACTTATTAGGAGTAGGCAACTAATATGAAAACACTTTATACTGACAATACAATTTTAACACAAGACAAGAAATTCACTTATTTGCAAAGTGATGCTTCAAGTAGTTCTACAACTATTGAAGTTCAATCAATAGTTGGTTTTTCAACTAATCAAATTTTATGCATTGGAGAAATTGGAAGTGAAAAGACAGAAATTGTAAAAACTCATTCTTCAACTGCTCCATCTGGAAATACAATTACATTAGCAAGTGCTTTAACTTTTGACCATCCACAAGATACAAAAGTTTATATTATTGATTTTGACCAGGTAGAAATTAGTTGGGCGGAAAGTACAACGGGAAGCAAATCAGTTTTAGCAACGATTAGTATTCAAGCAGACCAAAAAGAGACAATTTACAAAGATACAACTAAAAGTTCAGGATATTATTTTGTTAGGTTCAAAGATAGCATAAATACTCTTTATTCTGATTATTCAGACCCAATTCCTTATTCAGGTTATGGAGATAACACGGTTTGGGCAATAAAAGATAGAGCATTAAAGGCAATAAATGAAAAAATAGGAGATTTAATAACTCACGAATATCTAAATGAAAGTTTATGGGAAGCAAGGAGAGAATATCACAAAGCCCCAGGTAAAAGACCTTTTAGAAAGAAGTTTAATGTAGATTTAGGAAATGTGACAGTTGGAATGTATAAAATTGCTGTACCTTCTGATTTAGAAAAACCTTATACCGCAGAAAATATCTTTGGAATTAGAATTGGCACAAGTGAAAATCTAAAATACTATGATAAAAAAGAATGGGATGAGGATTATAGAGATGTAGCACATACAACTTTAGCAAGTGATTATACGGTGGGAGATAGCACAATAACTTTAACAAATTCAAGAGATTTTGATGATTCTGGTTCAATTAAAATAGGCGATGATACAATTGAGTATTCAGCAAATAACAGGTCAACTGGAGTTTTAACTATTTCAGAAGATGGAAGTTCCAATCATTCAAGTGGCGATGATGTATGGCAAAATGTTGATTATGGACTACCAACAAAATATACGGTTTTTACCGAAGATGGGACAAATTATTATATTTACTTTAACAGACCAATTGATGATGATTATGAAGACCAAAACATTTGGATAGATTATTACAGAACTTTACCAACTTATGATTCAGATGCCGATGAATTAGATGAGCCAGAATACGATATGTTTGTAAATTATTTAGCGTGGAAAATTAAAAAAAGAAAAAACGAGGGATTGCAACCATTAGATGACCCAGATTATACTTTATGGTTGGCAAAAAAGAATGATGCTTTGAAAAAAGAAAGATTAGGGCAAACAGTTAGGTTTGTACCCGAAATTGACCACTTACTATAAAATGGCAACGAAAATTGAAACAATTCAAATAAGGAATTTAGGGACTTACGGCTTGATTAGGGAAGCAAGTGTTGATGATAACTTAATTCCAGATGGAGCGGTTGTAGAAGCAAAAAATGTTCATTTTGATAGAATTGGAGCCGTGACTTTAAGATTAGGAATTTCAAATTTAGGTGGAACAGTTTCAGCAGGTTATCCTTGTTTAGGAGTGCATAATGCTTTTCATTCAACATTACTGGTAGTTTTTTCAGATGGAACTAATAATGATATTTACCGTTATACAGGAACTGGTTGGTCTAAATGTTTAGAAGATGATACAAAAGATGCTAAAACAAGGTTTATAGATTTTGCTGGAAGAACAATAAGAGTAAATGGAATAGATTCTTCAATAAGAGTTTGGACAGGGGTTGATGATGGACCAAGTTATTGGGAATATACCGGAAATCCTATAAATCCTCAACAAATTTCAAATGCAGGAATAAAACCAAAGTTTGGCGAAGTTTATAAATCAAGAGTTTATTTAGCCGGCGATAGCAATTATCCAAGTAGATTATATTTTTCGTCAGTTATTGATTCAAATGGAAATATAACTTGGAGTCCGAGCGAGGATTATGTAGATATCAATCCAAAGGATGGAGAAGATATTACTGCTCTTAAAAGATATTCATTAGAATTATTAGTTTTTAAAATAAATTATATTTATAAATTTAAAACTTCAGGAGTTGATCCAGATCCATTGATTAGAATAGGAACGAGAAGTCAAGAATCAGTTATTGAAGGAAAGAAAGGAGTATATTTTCATCACGATACAGGATTTTATAGGTATTCAGGGGGTTATCCAATTGAAATTTCAAGACCAATTTCTGATTTTGTGGAAAATATCAGTTATTCAAATTATGAAGATATATGTGCTTGGAAGGATAATGACCACATTTATTGGTCAGTTGGAGATGTAACAATTGATGGAAAAACTTGGGAAAATGTAGTTTTAAGATATACTGAATCAAGTGAAGTTTGGACAATTTATTCTTATGCTTATCAATTTAAATGGGCAGGCGAATATGATTCAGGAAGCGAAATAAAAAGAGTAGTTGGGGCTGATAATGGAGTAGTTTATGAGTTAGATAATGGCTATACTGATGATGGAGAACCTATAAATTATCATTTTATTACAAAATGGTGGGAAGGAAGCGATATTTTAAAAAGAAAAACTATTAAAGAGATTGTAACTTTATGTGAAAAAGCACAAGGTGGTAAATTAATGTATAAAATAAACGATAAAGATGAGTGGAAAGATTTGGGACAAATTAAAAAATTTTTGACTTATTTTAGAGGTTTGAATATTAAGAATTATAGAATAAGATTCAAAATAGCGGGTGCTTCAAGAGTTGAACCATTTATTTTTAGAGGATTTTTACCTTCAGATATTATTATTGAGGGCAAAATAAAAGAATAGAATTATGGAAATACCCTTGCCAACACCAACAAAAAAAGATGTTTACAGCGAGGGCTTTGATAAAGGGTTGTACCGAAACAAACCTCAAGGAAGTCCGGTTGTTTATGATTCAATAAAAGACAGAAAAGATGTTGGGTTATTAAGTTGGGGAGAATTAGAAGTTGGAAAGGAAGACCAGGTTTTTAAAGTTGATGAAAATGGACTTTATTTGGGTAGTACTGAGTTTAACAATGCCCCTTTTAGAGTTGATATGAAAGGAAATGTGGTTGGAATTTCAGCAACCTTTAACCAGTATTTTCATTTAGTAAATAATACTTTAGATGATATTTCAGATGGCTCTTCGTTTAAGAAAGTGACTGGCGTTAATACTTCAAATCAGATAACCGAAACTTCTATTGCAGACGATTCTATTTCTACTCCGAAATTGCAGGCAAATTCGGTGACAGCAAACGAAATCAATGTTTCTCAGTTATCGGCAATTAGTGCTGATTTAGGGGCAATAACTGCTGGGACAATAACCTTACCAAATACTGGTTGGATTAAAGGAGGACAAACAGGATATGACACAGGAACTGGTTTCTTTTTAGGATATGACACAGATGCTTATAAGTTTTCTATAGGAGATAGTGATGAGAATAAATTAACTTGGGACGGGAGTGAGTTGTTTGTTAAAGGAAATATAGCGTGGATAGAAGTAGTTGCCAGTGATGATTTGCGTCATTCTAATGATGCAAAAAAAACTACTACTTCTACAACTCCAGTTAAATTAAAGGAAATTAAGATGAATAATGACTTGCCGGCAATGAGAATAAAGTTTGATATAAGACGAAATACTACTTCAAGTGCTTGTGGTGGAGATGTTTATGCACAAATCTATAAAAATGGGCAAGCGTGGGGAACTCAACAATCCTGGGCTAATGCTGATTGGACTACTTTTAGTGAGGATTTCACAGATATTAAGAAAAATGATTTAATTCAATTATATGCGTGGAGTGAATGGGGTAGCAGCGAGACTTGTGATGATATAGCAGAAGTGCAGAATTTTAGAATTTATTATACTCGTCAATTTAAATATGATGAGACATTTACTAATCAAGACCCATAAAGTATAAAAAACTATGGCAAAAACACTTTTTGAATTATGGACACCAAAACAGAAAACGGCTTGGTATAGAGCAACCCCAAGTGTTAAGAAACTGCTTTCTCCTTATGTTTTAAAAGTAAGTAGGGGTGAAATTCCTATTTCTGAATTTAATAAAATGGCGTGGAAATACGGGGCTGCTGATTTAATGGTGAAAGAAGAAACTCCAACAACAAAGACCAAAAAAACAACTCCTGATCTTGATCCTAATAAAGTTTATTTTGCTTTGAATTTAAAAAATGGAGTAGTAGATAGAGTATATGGCACAAAGGAAATAGAAAAACAAATAAGAGAGGGAAAGATTAGATTGGCTACTCGGACAGAATATGAAAAGGCAAAGAATTTTCATTCAATGGCTTATAGTTTATGGAAGTCAGAAACTGGTGGAAAGGGGAGTTTTCCGGATTGGATACAAAAGAATTGGAGGCATTATGTTCTTGGCGAGCCAAAATCTAAAACAATAACCAGACAGCAAAGAATTAAGCAAATTTCAGAAACTTTAAAAGAAGCAGAAAAATCAGCCAAAGATATTTCAAGAAAGATCTCTACTTTAAAAAAAGCAAAAGAGAAAGGGTTAGAAATTACTTCTAAAACAACAAGTGAAGAAGCAGAAAAGTATTTAGAAGATTTAAAAGACAAAGATACGGGAACTGCCACTATCACTTTACCGCCAGAATTTCAAGAATTACTTGATACTTTAAAGGATTATTTGGTAGAATTACAAAAAAGAGGTAAAATACCAGCACCAAAGGATTTGACACCAGACGAGATTGCTAAATTTCTAACTCAAGCCGAACAGGAAATTTCTCCGTATTATGCGACCCAGTTAAAATTAGCAAAGGAAGGATTTTTAAGAAGTTTAGGATATACTCAAGAAACCATTGACAGATTAACAGAAGAAGCCCAGAGAGAATATCAGCAAAATTTAAGAGCATTAGGAGAAACAATGGCAGAGAGAGGTTTTGCTGAATCAGGTATAAGAAAAAGAAGTGAAAGGGAATTGGCTTGGGATACACAAAGACAATTAGAGGAAGCAAGAAGACGAGCATTATTTGAAACTGGGACTTTGGCAAGACAATTTACTCAAGAATGGGGTGAAGGAGGATTGCCAAGAACTACAGAAATTCCAGCCGTTAGAAATGTAAGAGTTTTATGGGGACAACCAGTATTCCAAGAAGTAGGAAAAACCTATCTATACGAGTTAAGACCAGAGGTTTACAAAGGGCTTATTGGGGAGAAAGAATGGGAAAAGAAAGCGGCAATTCAACAAAGAAAGGCTGAATTAGTTGGAGCCGAAAGGGAAAAAAGGCAAACACAAGCATTAAGAAAATTATCTTTATAAAAAAACTATGGCTACAGAAAGAGAAAGAATTTTAGCACAAGCAGGCGACCCTCTTTCTCTTAATGAAGTAAGAGGAGAGCAAGCCGAACAAACGACACAAACTTTGAAATATAGCCCAGAGGTGTTTTTGGAGTTTGGTAGGCAAATAATGAGTTTATTGTCTCAATCTCGGCAATTAGGGACAGCACCTTTTGTGGAGGAAGAGTTGTCAGCAAGAGAAAGAATGGCAGAGGAAGTTTTAAAACCTGCTGAAGCAGGAATGCCACCAACCTTACAGCAAAGAATTAGAAGTGCTGAGGTTTCTTCATTAGAACCTTTGTTAACTGGAGCCAGAGAAAGAAGGCAGACCTTTGCCGAGCAATTAAGAGGGTTTGGTACAGCATTAGAACAAGCGAGAGCATTGGGAACTACTTTAGCAAGTTTAGAACAACGAGTATTAGAAAATCAACTAACAGCAAAGCAAGAAGCGAGAAAAACTATTGAAAGTATGTATAAGTTAGGTGGAAAGCAGGCATTTAGTCATTTAGATGATAAAGAAAAGAGAAAATGGGAAGCGTTGGCAGGTTTGCCAAAAGGTTTTATTGATGCTTTACCAGAAGTTGAGACAGAAAAGTGGGAAATAAAAACGGTAGGAAATAAGGTTTTAAGAATAAATCCACAAACAGGAGAAGCCGAAGTATTATATAGTGCTCCAGAAAAACCAGAAACTACTATTAAAGATGTGACAATTGGCGGAAAATTATACAGGCAATTGATAGATAAGAATACTGGGCAAGTTTTACAACAATTTGAGTTGGGAATTGCTGGGAAGCCAAGTGCAGAAATGATGAAACAAGCAAATAATGCAAAATCAGGATTAAGAGCATTGGCAACATTAGAATCAGAAATAAATAGAAGCCCAGATGTGATTTGGAAAGCAGAGATGCCTGGTTTTGTGGGAAGAATAGCGGCTGGTAAGTATAGATCAGCAAGAGACGAGGCAGCCGATGTTATTACAAGATTAAGAACCGGAGCAGCAATTAATGCCAACGAAGAGAGATTTTACAAAGAACAATTACCTAAAGTTGGTGATAGTCCGGAAACGATAAGTTATAAAATTAATAAGTTAAAGAACTTATTTAAAACCTTTGCTGATCCTTGGAAAACTTATGGATTATTTGCAAGTAAGATAGAGGTTGATCCAGAAACCATCGAGCAAGCAAAGAAATACCTTGAACCTGGCAAGATATTAGTTTTAGATAGGAAAACACAACAAATCGGTCAAATTGAACCAGAAGAATTTGATATATATCAATACGAATTATTAGATTATTAAAAAATATGCCTTTTAAACCAATACCAATACAAATAAAACCAAAAAGTGAAACTCCTTTAACAAGAGAAGGTTTTGAAGTCCGATCTAAAGAAGAAATTCAACCCAAAGAGGAAGTTCAACCTAAAAGAATATCCTTTTTGCAAAGAGAAAAAGAAGAAACTACTGAACCTCAAAGAGTTTCTTTTTTAGAATCTCCAAGAGAATATTTATGGTCAACTGCAAAACATATTCCAAGTAGTTTAGGAGAAACAGTTGGAGGAATTGCTACTGCAATTGTTCATCCAATTAGAACAATGAAAACATTAGGAAAATTAGGATTAGGAGCAGCAGAAAAAGTTATTCCTGGTAAACAAAGAGAAGAAGAGATTTTTGATGAATTTGTGGATTTACTTAAACAAAGATATGGAAGTTGGGAAAAATTTCAAGATACATTTAGAACCGACCCAGTAGGGACTGCATTAGATTTAAGTATTGTTTTTGGTGGAAGCGGGGCTTTAATGAGAAGAATAGGACAAACAAGTAAAATACCAGAATTAGTAAGAGCAGGAAAAATAATATCAAAGACAGGAAAAACAATAGAACCTTTAGGAGCAATAGGGAAAGGAGTAAAAAGGATTGTTAGACCAATTACAAAAACAGGAGGAGAAGCAATGGCTTGGAGTTTAGGAGTAAGCACTGGGCAAGGAGGAGAAGCAATAAAAACTGCTTTTAGAATGCCAGGCAAAGCATTTACTCAAGCATTAAGAGGAAAAACTACAGGAAGAAATATTTTAACAGTTGCCCGAGAAGGATTGCAAAGATTAAAGGATAAAAGAGCAACAGAATATCAAAGAGAGGCAGAAAAGATATTAAAGAAACCAGTAGAAAAACCAGTAAAAACTCTTGATATTTCTCCAATTTTCAAGACTCTTAAAGAAGAATTAGAAAAATTTAATATTAAAGTTAAAGGAAGAAAATTAGATTTTTCAAGATCTCCCGTTGATAAAACAGAAGTGCCAAGAGTTAAAGCAGTGATAGAAATAGTTAGAGATTGGGGATTGAGAAAAAGTGACAGAACTCCTTATGCTTTAGATATTCTTAAAAGAAAACTTGATGATTTCTATACTCCTTCAAGAGAAGGTGCAACCTTGATTGGAAATATTAGAAAAGCAGTAAAGAAAGTTCTTGATGAAAATGTGCCAGGTTATAAAGAAATGACAAGAAAATATGCAGAAGCATCAGAATTGATTAAAGAAATAGAAAAAACTTTATCTTTAAAACCAGGAACAACTGCTGATACCGCTTTAAGAAAATTAACCAATACTTTAAAAGCAGATAATGAATTAAGACAAGCATTATTAAATGAAATTGATAGATTAACTCCATTTGGTATTCGAGAAGCACTTTCGGGACATTTACTTCACCCTGTAGTGCCTACAGGATTGATTGGAAGAAGTATTTGGGCAGGAGCAGGAGGAGCAGGACTTGCAAGGATGACAAATGTTATTGGTGCTCTTATTGATCCTCTTTTGGTGAGTGGAATAGTTTTTACTTCTCCAAGAATTGTAGGAGAATTTGTTAGAGCGTTGGGATTAAGTCATCAAGCAGCGCAAAAAGTAATTGATTATATTGCTTCAAAAGGAGGATTTATTAGAGCGGGTGAAGTAGGATTATATCAAGCAGGAAGATTAAAACAAGAATAAAAATTATGGATTTAATTCCATTACTAACAATTTTATTTATAATTTGGGCGATAGGTCACGATGGAAAAGAAGGATATTTTTAGACAAATAAAAGATAGAAAGTGGAGTATTGAGTAGATTTTAATATGGATTGGATATTAGTGATAATAATGTTATATGTGATGGCATTGATATTTTATTGTTGGTAATAAATTATAGTAATAAACTATGCAAAATGTAAGAAAAAACATTTTCAACCTTTTATTATCCCAAATCGAGAAAAGGGAGAGGTTTTTTAAAGAAACAGTTGAAACATTAAGAAAAAGAAAGAGATTTTTGATTTACGATTTTGGCTTATGCACAGAGGTCGCCGAAAGAATAGCCAGAGACGGACACGAAGTTTACTACTTTGTTCCTTGGCAAGATGCATTTCCGGAGATGAGAAAGGCAGTAATAGGCGAAGGATTAGTAAAGAGAATTAAGTATTTTTGGGATTATGTAGATAAAGTTGATTATATTTGTTTTTTTGATACCCACACTCACGATATTGCAGAATATTTAAGAAAGAAAGGGTATAAAGTATTTGCTCCCTTTAAAGCAGAATTGTTAGAATTGGATAGAATCAAAGGAAGAGAAGTGCAGAAAATAGTTGGTTTGCCAACACAAAAAACACAAGTTATTAAAGGATTAGATGCTTTAAAAAAGTATTTACAAAAAGTTTCAGATAAATGGATAAAACTTAATACTTTTAGAGGCACAATTGAAACTTGGCATCATAGGAATTTTGATGTTTCAGAGGCACAATTTTTAGAGAAGTTGGGTTATGATTTGGGCCCGAAAAGAAATGATGTGGAATTTCTTATTGAAGATAGTATTGAAGGAGTAGAACCGGGCTTTGATGGAATGGTAGTAGATGGAAATTATTTATCATCTTGTATGTATGGCTACGAAGCAAAAGGAGCAGGTTATATTGGCAGAATTGTGCCTTATAAAAAACTACCTCAACCTTTAAAAGAAGTAAATGACAAACTAAGTATTGCTTTTCAGAAAACAAAAGCAAGAACCTTTTTTTCAACAGAGGTTAGAATTACAAAAGAAGGAAAGGGTTATTTGATAGATCCGACAATTAGATTGCCAATGCCAGTACCGGGTGCAATTGAATTAGAGATTTATGAGAATATAGTTAATGCGATTATAAATGCTTGCGAAGGGAAAATAACAAATTTGAGACCATTGGCAAGGTATGGAGCGGGGGTTGCGTTAGAAAGTGAGTGGGCAGAAAATAACTGGTTAAACGTTGATTTTCCACCCAAATTGAGACGATGGATTAAGTTTAGAATGGCTTGCCAACTTAATGGAAAATACTATGCAGTGCCGGGTTTTTCAAGTGTTTGCTCGGTAATTGCAATAGGAAATTCAATTGAAGAAGTAGTGAGATTAGTAAAAGAGAGAGTTAAAATGGTTTCAGGGAGAGAATTAGACACTGATGCTGGAGGATTAGATTTGGTTATAGAGGAAATTAAAAAAGGCAAGAAATATGGTATTAATTTTTAAAAACTATGGAAAAGAAATTTAAACTATACAAAAAATTAGGAGCAACTTTAATAGATAAGGGCATTTGGTTTTTGAAAACCGCCCATAATGTTAAAGTTAAGAAAATTATTACTTGGAAGGAATTAGTTGATATTCTAAACAAGAAATACAAAGTGCCACGGGACAAGATTATTTGTGCTGATGGAGAATATCACTTAACTGATTGGCAAACTTGGCAAAGTTTAATAGAATATGATTGGACAGATAAAAGAAAGTATAGAAAAGCCGTTTATGATTGCGACAACTTTGCTGGCTCGTTTTCAGCAAGAATGGCAGAGATTTATGGCTTGAATACGGCTGGCTTGGCAAAGGGAATTAAAATCATTAATGCAACAACTAAAAAGGTGGTCGGTTATCATCGGGCTAATTTAATAATAGCAATTGATAAAGGAGAAATAAAGGCATTTGGTTATGAGCCAGAAACTGACGGCTGGAATGAGTTAACTTATAATCCTACGCAAATTTGGAATTGGTTGTATTACTACAATTACTTTGAATTCAATTAGCAAGGTCGGTCTTAAACAAAATCTTTAAATGAAGAAGAAAACAAGGAAAAAGACAAATAAAAATGACGAGATAATCCAGTTATTGAGGGAGATTTTAGAGGAGTTAAGGAAATTGAATAATAATACAAATAATGACAATTTAGAAAAAGGGTGGAGAGAGGTTTTTCCTTATATTGAAACTAATAGAACTACAGGTGATTTCCCTTTTGGTTGGCAAATAGATGTTTATTACAAGTAAAAAACTATGGAAATGGAATTCTTGAAACAATTCATTGACATAACTGGCATTGGTTTGGCTGGCTTGGCTTTGTATGCCTTAATTCTCCTTTTAAAAAGAAAAAACGGCAAGGAATACCAACAACTAAATAAAAAAGTCAACAACGAAATAGAGCATCGCCTACAAAGTATAGAGGACAGATTAAGAGATGTGGAAAACGAGGTTGTTTCTATTAAAGGCGATGTTGGCTACTTAAAAGGTCGGCTAAACAATAAAAACAAATAAAATGTATAGTTATAAAAAGTCAGTTAAAAAAGGTATTAAATATGCCATTATTATTGGTTTAGGCGTATTTATTTCTGGTTTTGCCAAAGTTTATCCTGAATACGCTCAATTAACGATTGGTGGTTTATTAGTGATAATTTATGACTATTTGAAGCATAAGTGGGGTGTTAGATTGCCGTAAAATAAGAAAAGCCAGAGGTCGGGAAGCCTGAATGCTTTGCCCCTTCCTCTGGCTCGGGTTGCAACTCCGATTGCTAAACTCTTATTCTATATAATAAAACGAAAAATGTCAAGGTTCGTTTCTTGACTTTTGGTAAAAAATATGGTAAAATAAAGGAAAATGGCTGATAATTGGAGTGGCAAATGTGATTTTTGTGGCAAGGAAGCAAATTTTTTTCACTCCGTTATTGAAGGCAGGAAAATCAAACAAATTTGCCACGATTGCTATATCAAATATGTAAAAATAAAGGATAATGCCAAAGTTGAAAATTCCCGAAAGGGATAACTTAAAGGCAATTAAAGATTACTTAACTTTACAGGGCTTTCAGGTTTGTCGGCTTCATAGTGGCGGTTTAGCGAAAAACGGACGCTTTATTAAAATGGGATGCTCGGGGTTGCCAGATTTGCTGGCAGTCCATAAAAAGTGTCCCATCTTTTTTTTAGAGGCAAAAGGAAGCAATGGCAAACTTTCACTTAAACAACAAGAGATGATTGCCTTGCTAAATAAGGCAGGTTTGAATGGCGTAGTTGCCAAAGCAGTTTGGAGTTTAGATGAAGTAGTAGATTTAATAGAGCAGTTTAAAAAATAAATAAGGAGAGGAGGTGAAGGAAAATGGAGAATTTAGGTTTTATGTGGTTTTTTAAGGCAGGGCTTGGCTTTTGGACAGGTGTAATAGTTGTAAAGGTAGTTGGTGTAGTAGGTTTGGCGGTTTTATCTACAGCATTAGAGTGGGTCTTAAATAAATAAAAGAAAGGAGGTGAGTTTTTTATGTGGCTTATTTTAATTGAAATCGAGGACAAAATGACTGGCAGTATTAAAAGGGGTTGGCGGAAATGTAAAAACTGGAATGAAGTTAAAAAGTCGGTTGAAGTATTTTGGAAAATTCAAAAGAGAAATGGCAGAGTGTTAAGAGTTGAAATTTATCGGGCAAATCTTTTCAAAAGAGTTGAAGGCAAAAAAATTATTTGGAATTGAAAGGAGGTGAAAGGGAATGGCAAAGTTATGTGTAATTTGCGGGCAAGAGTTAGAGGATGAGGAATACTGCAGTTTTTGTGAGAAATTACTCAAGCGGGAACACGAACTGCAAAGGAAATTAAGAGCGGTGGATAATATGATAAGAAATCGGTATAAATATGGCGTTGAGATGGCAAAGTTAAAGGAAGAGAGACAAGAAAGGGAGGAGTTTTTTTTAGTTGCAGAGGGAAGGAAGCAAACAGAGTATGTGAAAAGAAGATGCGAGGAATGCGGCAGAATTTGCACTCATCGGATTTTATTGAAGTGGCACGGGTTTCAGTCAATGATATGTTTGTGTTGTAGAAATTTAAGAATAGAAAAAAGGAGGTGAAATGTTATGCAGTTAACGGACTTTCTTTACCTTGTCAATGACAAGGACGGTGGCACCTGGTGTCTTGGCTTTCTATTAACTGGGGCGATTATCTTTACTTGCAGACATTGCACTAACGGTAGCAGAGAAATCCTTGCAATCGGCAAGGAAAAAAAGTATGACGCAAGGACAATTGGCTATATTATTGGTAAGGAACTCTATCGGAAAACAAAAGACGGGGCAATTTATGAGAAATCAAACTATAAAACTACCTACGGCAAGGATATGGCTTTATTGTATGTTAATGGTTTAGAAAATGAGAAAAGGGAAATTGAGGAAGTATTTGATGACTACAAGTTATTCGAGCAAGTGTATATTCCCACTCCCGTTTTGATTAAAAAGAGAATGAGAATTGGCATTACAAAGTCAAATATCATCTATGCAGACCAAGACGATGAGATTCTTTTAGTATCAGCCCCAATTCCGCCCGGCACTTCTGGCAGTCCTATTCTAAATGGCAAAGGCAGGGTTGTTGGTATGATTTCTGCCACAATTGGAGGTGTGATTGGCATTGGGATTGGCTCACAAACTTTGTATAGTTTTGCTAAAAAAATTTTAGGAGGAGGTTTAGAGTAAGATGAACAAGATAACCAGTAGCGAGGTGTCCGGACTTCTCGGATATCCCCCGAGAGTGAACGAATTTACCTCTCATTATTTACAGGAAGCAATCTCAAGAGGCAGGTTAATCCATTCACGGCTTGGCTTTGACAATGTAAAAACCTTTCAACGAGTATTGAGATTGAATAAGGAAAGCGTTTTGGTAGTTGGAATGCCAGACCGAGTTGATGACAAATACTGCTACGAACTAAAAACTTATACCAGAAGGACAAAGGAAAAAGTCATTAAGGTTGGCAAAATTCAGTGCAAAACTTATACTTTCATTACCGGCTTGCCTTCCAAATTGGTTCTCTATAGCGTAGATGCAGAAAAAATAACCGAAGAGAAGATTGTGTCATTCAACCTACGAGAATTCAGAATGTTGATTAAAAAAGCCCTACTTTTAAGAGAAATGATTAAGAAATTCAAGGCGAGGTTCAAGGATGTCCAAGCGGAAGTTAAGGTTTGACAAACTATAAGCCCTCTCTGGAATTGGGGAGGGCTTTTTTAGTTCTCCACATTGAATTTTTTTGGAAAATAGGTATAATATAGACAATGGACGCTTCAGACCCGCTTATAGGTGCTTTAGTAGGTATTTTACTAATTCTAAACGTCTATGCCTTCCAAGTGCCTGTAAGCGAGGTTCCAAACAATTTAGAAGGAACTTTTTTGATAGTTCATCAGCCAGTTAAGACAACTTCTAATAGTGCTTTAATGAGAAGGATTATTGAGTGTGAAAGCAATTGGGATTGGAAAAAGGTAAATCCGGAAAGTGGGGCGTTTGGCTATTGCCAGTTCTTGCCTAAAACTTGGGATTATGTGCAGAAAAAATGGAAAATGAAGTTAGATAGGAATAATCCTGTTCATCAGTTATATGCTTGCCAAAGGTTGCTGGACGAAGAGAACTGGGTTCATTGGCTGGCTTCAAAATCTTGTTGGGATAGATAACTTTTAAAGAAAAATGAAAAAAGATAAGAAAAAGATAAAAGAAATTAAAAATTATATTCATAAAGTAATCTCTGAAATATCTACTTTTGTTCCGCTTATTTGGACATATACTATTAGATATGAAGACCAAGAAACTAATTCAAGTAATGGTGTTTTTTCAGTAAATTATAACCCTACAACTTTCCACGTTGAAATTTATGTTTATCAAGACCTTTTTAACCAAATGCCAGATAAGGGATTGGTTGAAGGATTTAAGCAATATATTAAAGATGGTTTAGGACACGAGATTGGACATTGCTATATTTGGGAGTTGGAGGGAATAGAGAGAGATATAGAAAAAACTGCTTCTTTGATTGGATTTTTGATTTCTAAAATTCTGGATAGTAAGGGAATATAACTAAATTAAAGTTTCAAAAATGGCTACTCTAACCAGACGAAACATCCTTTATTTAAGCAAGTTAGACAAGTTAGTTGAAATCGGTGTCAAAACCAAGTTGATAGGTGAACTAACTGGCTTGACAGATAGTGCTATTCAGGAAAGGTTGCACGAAATGGGCTACCATTACGACAGAAAAGCAAAAAAGTGGAAAAAAGATTTGACAAAAAAATAGAAATGAGTATAATAAGGATGAGTTTGAAAAGTGAATAAAAAAATGGCAAGGCAAACAAACAATATCAATCCCCGCTTAAAACACCCGCCCTTGCCAATCTCTAAGCGGGGATTGAGGCGGGTGTTTTTAATATAAAAAGTTATGGGCAAGGCACTTATTAAAAAAGGACTTAGAAGATGTTATGTTTGTAAAAGAATTTTGCCACTTACTCACGAATATTTTGGTTATGATAAAAAAAATGGAGCAAATCACGAAAGATTTAAATATATATGTAGAGAATGTATAAAAAAGAAAAGGAAAGAATATTACTTGAAAAATAAAGAAAAGATAAAAAAATATAGATTGGAAAATATAGAAAAAATTAGAAAAAGACGAAAAGAACTTTATTATACTCCTAAAGGAAGATATAGAGAAATAAAAAATGATGCAAAACGAAGAGGTATTGAATGGAATTTGACATTTGAACAATTTATGCAATTTTGGCAGAAACCTTGTTATTATTGTGGTGTTGAAATAAAAACAATAGGATTAGATAGAATTGATAGTGGTAAAGGTTATACAATTGACAATATTGTATCGTGTTGCCATTATTGTAATACATTAAAAAACAATATGTCCCAGAAAGAATTTATAGACAAATGTAAAAAAATAGCACAAAATAAAAGAATTCAAAAAATGTTAAAAATAGCAGAAAGATTTAGTTAAATAACTTGGAGCGAGGTCTTTGTTTTATTAAAAATCTGGTGAGTGTTTTGTCGGGGGCAATGTTTGTGAGGGCTTTTATATCCCCAAAAACCCACAAGGTCGCTGGCTTGGCTTTGTGGGGAGGGCGGTCTCTACCCTTAATTGGGTAGCCTAAATCCAGAGAGTGGTTGCAATGCGGATCGCCTGCAACTAATACTCTCTAAGCCAGCCTCAGACACCGACGGATATACGGGTGTGAGAGAAATAAAATTTTATTTAGAATTTAGGCAAAACATAAACCAGTGTCATAAGGAATTTAAAGGATAGCACTTATTTTTTTAGGCGTTCTTTATAATGCCTAAAAGCCCTCACCACGCTCAGGATACCGGGTGTGAGAGAAATAAAAAGAAAAAATATCTATAAGTTTAAAGAAAAAAAAAGAAAAACAAATTCTATGGTTAAAAACAAGAATGGGAAAGAATGGAAAGTTAGAATTATGGATTTCACCAGAAGGATATAAAGAAATGTTTTTCTTAACAGACGGAAAGATAACACTTGAAGAAGTTTATAATTTTATACCAAATGGTGGATTATTTAAAAATCTATGAAAAGAAAAGATTATCTAAACTTAATAAGGTTTTTTAAAGAATGTGTTGAAAAATTAAGAAAGCAAGACAAGGTTGAAATAAATTTTGGTAGAGATATTAAATTTCTTAAAAAAGTATTAGAAAAAATGTCAGTAAGTGAGGTTGAACAATTAATAGTTTACTTTGTTAAGAATGAAAAAAAATTGCAACCAAAAATAAATGTAATGTTAAGTAAAAATGTCCTGAAAATTATTTTAGAAATTAAAAGAAAAAGAGAAAGTGAGTTTTGGAAAGTTGTCAACAATGCTTTGAACGAAATGAGAAAAGGTAGTTGGCGAGAGTTTGGTTTAACTGATGTTAAAAATGAGATAAAAGAGAAATTTAAAAATGTATAACATAGATGACATTAGAAATAAAATTTTAAAAAAATTTAATCATAAACACTTTTTTGATGGTGTTCGTGTATTTATGTTAACTAAAAGAAATAAAGAAGGTGGAAAAAGTCATCATCCAGACAGGGTGGCTACGAAAATAATAACAACTAATATAAGAGAGGCAGAAGAAGCAATAGAAACATTATTAGAACAAATTGGAGAAAGCGAAAGAATTTATATGTCCGTGAATAGCAGAAATATGGAAAAAGCCATAAGGAAATTTAAAGAAATGATGCTGGCAAGTGATTATGATCAAATAAGTATTAGAAATAAATTTTATATTGATATAAGAAATAGGTTTATATCAGCATTGATGAAACCAACAAGTAGGAAGACAAGTTATTTTTTAATAGATGTAGATAATGAAGAAGAGCTTAATTATTTTATTAGATTTCTGTCAGAAAACAAGATAGAGATATGGGAGAGAATACCAACAAAAAATGGCGAGCATTTTATAGTAGATCCCTTTAATCCAAATTTGGTTGATGAAAAATTTATTAATTGTATTAAGAAAGATGCAATGGTATTATTATATTGGACTTAAAAAAGTTTGAGTTATCCACATAAAAAATTTGACAAAAAATAAAAGTTGAGTATAATTAAAGAAAAGATAAAAAAAATTATGGCAAGGAAAAACAAACTTGGCAGACCAGTCAAAATAGAATTGAAAAAAATTATTGCTAAAATGAGAGACGAAGACAATCTTGCCTATTACGAAATTGGCAACCAACTCAAAATGTCAGCCCCGCTGGTTTACTACCACTACAAAACATTTAAAAAGTTATCCACATAATTGACTTGACAAAAAATTTTTCTTTCTTAAAATGAATTAAAGAAAAGATTAAAAAAACAAGGTCGGCAAAAAAATAAACAAAAATGAACATCTACACACAAAAAGATTTCAAAGAATGGGACAAGCAATTGGACGAATGGCGAAAGAAAACCCTTTGCTGTAAGGAAGAGAATTGGGTAGAGACAATAGTGGCTGGCATTCTAATGATAATTTTGGCAGGGTTGATGTTTGCTGTGTTGCTAATGTTAAGTTAAAAAAATATGAGGTGTCAGTTATGTAATAAAAAAATCAAAAAAGGAAAGGAAGTAAGAATTACTGAAAGCCCGAAAGATAAAGTTGGAATGAGAATTGTTATTTGCGAGGAGTGCTACGAGGACTGGGAAGAGAAAAGATATAAGCATTTATAACAAGGTCGGCTAAATAAAAAAAACTATGTTAATTGAAATAATTGTCAAAAACGAAAAAGGAGAAGTGTTAGCGAAAAGGTCAGCGGGAACATTTGAAATGGCTGAAGCCGAACTGGGAAAGTTAGAAAGAGAATTTAAAAATATAGAATTCAAAGATAAAGATGACTACACAATAGAGGACGACGAAGTTGACTTGAGTTTAGAGGAAAAATACTGGGGTTATATGCCAAATTAAAAAGGTCGGCTACACAGGATGGGGTGGGGAGGAACGGTAGCAGACCTGCCCCATCCTGTAAAAATCAAAACAAAAAACTATGCAAATGTATTTAGATAGAAAAAAGGCAAAGGAGATTTTAAAAAAAGAATTAGCTTTAAAAGATAGTAAGAATATTAAAGAAGCAGCACTTATATTAAACGGTGATGAATTTTGGAATCACGAAGTAATTTGGAGTGATGGTAAATGGAGGAGACAGAGAGTGTTTAAGTGTTATTTTACGAGTTATTGGGCAACACCAATGCTTGTTATATATTATAAAGATGGCAAAGAAAAAAGAATTCCTTGTTGGTTTTCAGAGGAAGATAATCCAAAATTAGCTGAAAAAATGAGAAAAGAATACGATGAGAAAATGGAAAAGATAAGAAAAGAAATAAAAGAATAAGTAAGAAAAAAGTGAAAAACTTTTTAAAAAAATCAAAATTATGGAAGACAAAAAAATTGAAGAGATAGTTGAAAAAAAAGCAAGGCAAATATATCTTGCTCAAAAAAGAAAAGAAAAGATGATTGAGGAGCAAAACAGAAAGAAAGAGAATTCAATGAGAGCGTTATCAGTTCAACGAGATGCAGTTCAAATATATTGTGTTTTGAAGCAATTATACAAAGATGACTTAAAAGACGAACATTTTGAACAAGCAATTAAAGATGTTTTAAGGATTAAGAGTTGGCTAAAAGCAATGTTAGATGTTGGCGATGAATATACTTTTAGTGTTTTGAAAGATTATTTAGAGAAAACGGTTGAGGCAAAGAAAAGGAAAGACGAAGCAAAAATAGAGGAAATGAAACAAAAAGAGCAAATTGAACCATTTTAAAAAAAACTATTATGCAAATAGCAAGAGATTGGCTAAAACAAAATAAATTTCTACCAAAATTAAGTTTAAAAGAATACAAAGAGGTTGTAGTGGCAATTTTGGGTGGTGAAATGGTTGAGTTTAAGGATGCGATCGGAAATACAAAGAAAGGGTTGAGGTTATATGTAGTCCATAATAAAGAGTTGAAAACTTTATTGACAGCAAGTTATCAGTTAATCCAAGAACTGGCTGACATTCAAGAAGGAAGCGTTATCAAAATTAAGAGAAAGTATATCAACGAAAAGACAATTTACGAAGTGGAAGTTTTGAAGCAACCAGAAGAAACCTTTGAACAATTACTGCCTTATGTAGAGAGAATGAAAGAATACAAAAAGGATTTCAAAAGTGAAGTAGAGAAAACCAAAGAGGAAGTTGAAAAAGAAATAGAACAAAAAGCAATTGAAGAAAGTTTTTAAAAATGAAAATAGCAAAAGACATTTTAAAAGAAAAAGAACCTAAAAGCGAGTTGACGGTTGAAAAAATTGCTGAATACTTAAAGAATAAAGACGAGTTAACACCGCAAGAGGTGATAAAATTTAGAGAGTATTTGTCTGCCGAGTTTTTCTATTTAGGAATGGAATTAGCAATGATTTTAATAAAGAAGGCAGAAATTTGGAAGGAAGTGAGAAAGAAAGTGAAGTCAGACAAGAAAGCCGATATTGAATACGAATTGACTGAATACGGAAAAAAAGAGATTGCTTTAAAAATGAAGTTGAAAGGAATGGAGAAAATGTTGTCCTCTTTGCGAACCACATTTGAAGCCCAGCAAGGTGAAGCAATGAATTTGTATTAACAAGGTCGGTTAAAAAAATAAAAAAATATGATTGAGTTCAAATTACAGGACGAACAGGAGGTTGAAGCCCAACCAGTAGAAGAAACCGAGGCACCTTCTGAATCTTCTCCTGAAACTCCAGCCCAACAACCAGAAGGCGAAAGCACTGGAGAAAACGAAGGAGAAGAGGTAGAAGGGGAGTAAAATAACACTTTCCTTCTCGTGACCCGTCGCTGTCAAATTGTGGATACAAGGAAATGGTGGCGGGTCACGGTTGGAAGGTGTGGAAATAAAAAAGAAGTATGAAAAAAAAGAAGAAGATGATTAAAGAAGAAATAGAAGAAATAAAACAACGGTTAATTAGAAATGATTGGATAAGTTGGGCTGGGAATAATTTTTCTTTTGAAGGATGGGAAGAATATTGTAAGAAAGACAAGATTAAGTCGTTAGAATATACAGTTATGGCTTTAATTGAATTTTTAGAGAAGACTTATAAAGGTCGTTAAAATTTATAATCAACATAATAAAAATTTACTATGAAAGAAAATTCAATAGAGTATTATAAGAAGCTAATAGATTTACACGGTCGCAATTTTTTTATTGCTTTAAGAGAAAAAGCTTGGGAAGAATCAAAAACAGAGGGATTGAATGAATTATGGGAAAAAGCATATGAAGAATTAGCTCAATCAGCAAATATTTTAGACGCTTTTATAGCAAGAACTGAGGAAGTAAAATAATTTTTGCTCGGCACTGAAGAGTGTCGGGATAGAGGAAAGTATCGACCTTCTTTCCTCGACCGCCAGAACAAAGACCGAAAGGTGAACAATGGCTGGCGGGGGATTTGAAGAAAACTATGCAAAACCAAACCAAAAATAAAAAGAACAACATTTGCCCCGCTTGCAAGTCAAGAATGTCCGAGATTGTCCGAGTAATGGACGACGACAAGACGCCAACCCAGAACTTTACTTATATCTGCGAGAATCCGAATTGCCTATTGCGAGTTGATTATAAAAGGATAAGAGGTTGGAAAAAGAAAAAGTTGGTGGTGTATAGAGAACCGCCACAAAGGGTGAATTTGATAAAATAAAAACTATGGAAAAAGAAATGAAAACAATTAAAGAAGAAATGTTAGAAAAGGATAAGAGGTGGTTAGAGGAACTAAACTTATTAGCAAAAGAAGTGAAAAAATATAAATCAGTGGATGAGTTTATAGAGGCGATGGAAAAAATTTCAATAAAAAGTTCTCTTGGATGTGAATTGAAAAGAATCATAGATAGAGGGAAACCATTAAAAGAAACATTGAAAAATTTTTATTATGAGAGAAGATAAAATTAAAAGAGATAAATTAGGGCGGTTTATTAAAGACCATAAAGCAATTGGGAAATATTTTCAAAAAGGAAATAGAATAACTGGAAAGTTTTATCGTTTTTATCCTTTCTTACGGAGTGAAAATAAAAGTTGGAAATTGAGCAAAACCGAGAAGGAAAAAATTAAAAAATTAGCCGAGTTAATTCCTGCTACAATTATTGCAGAATTATTTAAGATTAATCGTTCAACTGTTTTATATTGGACTAATCCAAAAATAAGAAAGTATTATTTGAATTACGCTAAAAAGAAATTATTAAGATAATGAATTACAAAGATATTAAAAGAAAATTAGATTTTGGCTATCCTTTACCAGTAATAAAAGGAAAAATTTTGTTAAAATTAGGAAATTTAGAAATTGTTTGGTGGGGATTTTCACAAATTCATATTTGGCGATGGCACGGAACCCATATAGATTTAGGCGTAATCTCAATTTATGGCTGTAAAAGTTCTCTATGGAAGATTTTAGCATTTCTAATTAAACCCTTAAGAAAAAGATTTCATAATAATTATATCCAAAAAATAACCAAAAAAAACTAAGTAAAAAATATGAAACTTATGAAGAAGCAAAAAGGAATAACATTGAATAATAAAAATACAGATTCTTTAGTTCGGGAAGTAATTAAGAGATTAGAGGAAGTAAAAGATTTAGGAATTGGAAAATGTGGGAAGTGCGGTAATCCTGCTTTTGGATGGTATAAGAATGAAAAATTATACGAGAATTGTATTATAAAACCTCTAACACAAACCACTAACAAAACAATCAGGGGCATCCAAGTTGAAGAATTACTTTTAGACGGCAAGCGGTTTTGGCGAATTGGCATTCAAAAGGCATTCCAAAAGAATGGCGATTGGTGGTTTGGCTTAAACGACAGATTACTAAAAGAGGCAAGAGAAAACAAAATAGAAAAGTTAATAGTGGAAGTTGGCAGGCAGACAATGTATTTAAAACCACCAACCGAAAAAGAGTTAAAGGAAAAGGAAACGAAAGGCGAGTTTGAGAGAAGGAAGTCAAAGTTTGCGGGGTATCCGGACTGGAAAATATACCATTTCAAGGTTGAAAAATAAGTGAAAATATGGTATAATTAAAGGAGAGATGAAAATTTTTAAAGTAAAAATTGATAAATTAAAGCCAAGTGAATATAATCCACGAAAGGCGACCGAAAAAGAGGTAAACAATTTAAAAGAAGGTTGACAATTAAAGCAAGTGGCATTATAATAAAAGAATGCCACGAGGAGTTTTTAAAAATCCAGAAGAGCGAATAAGAAAAATAAAACTTGCCAGAGCAAGGCAAATTATTACTGATGAACACAAAAAGCATATTAGCGAGGCTCTAAAGGGTAGAGTTCCGTGGAATAAAGGGAAAAAAATGTCTCAAGATTTTAAAGAAAAACGGAGAAAACTTGCTAAAAAAAGTTGGCAGAATCCTGAAATTAGAGAGAAAAGAATAAGGGGAATGAAGGGTCGGAAACTGACAGAGGAGACAAAAAAGAAAATTGGAACAAGTAATAAAAGGAGATGGTTAAATAAATCAAAAAAAGAAAAAGAAAAATTTAGTAAAATAGCAAAAGAGAGGCAGAAGGAATTATGGAAAAATCCAGAATATAAAGCAATGATGATTGAAAATCATAAAGGGAAGGTGGGGTATTGGAGAAATAAAAAGAGACCAGAAATATCAGGAGAAAAGTGTTATTTATGGCGAGGAGGGAAAACTAAATTAGTGAAAAAAATAAGAGAAAGTATAGAATATAAAATATGGCGTCAGAAGGTTTTTGAAAGAGATAATTATACTTGCCAGATTTGCGGGAAAAGAGGTGTAAGATTAGAAGTAGACCATTTTCCTAAATCCTTTGCTGGTATAATAAGAGAGTATAAAATTAAAACATTAGAGGAAGCATTAAATTGTGAGAAACTCTGGGATATAAATAATGGACGCACACTTTGTTTAGGTTGTCATAAAAAAACAGAAAATTATTTAAAGAAAGTGCCGGGCAATTGAAATTGAGCCTTTATATGCTGAGGTCATACTAAATCGTTGGGAAAAGTTTAGTGGAAAAAAGGCTAAAAAAATAAATTAAAAAATATGCCTGCTCCAAAAGGTAATAAATACGCTCAAAAATATACTAAAAAAGAGATAGAGAGGGCAACAAAAATTGCTCTTGATTATATTGAAAACCCTAAAAAATATGGGGATATTGTGCCAACCGTGGAAGGTTTAGCAACAGTTTTAGGAATTCATCGTCCTTATTTATATGATTTAGCAAAGAAATATAAAGAAGTTTCAGACACAATTGAACTTTTAAATACTCATCAATCCAAGTTGTTAATTACCGGAGGACTTTTAAACAAATTTAATGCTTGTATTACAAGGCTTTTATTATCAAGGCACGGCTATATTGAAAAAACCGAAACTGAAACTACTACAAAAATAAAATTAGACAGAGAAATAAAAGAGAAAATTAAAAAAATATACAAAGATGGAGGAGATTGAAAAGTTTATCAAGTTGGCAAAGGAAAAAGGAATTAAAAAAGACCAACTTGAAAACTTTTTAAGCGCTGCGTATATTCCTTTTCCTTGGCAATTAGAATTCCATTCTTTAGCCAGGCAAATTGATGACAGAAATAATCCAATAACTGAAATTGGATTAGGAGGAGCAAGAGGACCAGGCAAAACTTATTCTATTTTAGCCCAGATTGCTTTAGATGACTCTCAACGAATAAAAGGACTAAAAAGTTTGTTTTTGAGGCAAATTGGAGCAGCAGCCGCAGAAAGTTTTGAGGATGTAATAAATAAACTTTTAGCAGGTAAGATTGATTATAAATACAATAAAAACAAGAACATTTTACAATTTCCAAATGGAAGCAAAATAGTATTAGGTGGTTTTAAAGATAGTAGAGATATTGATAAATACATAGGGATTGAATATGACTTGATGGCTTTAGAGGAATTAACCCAGTTAACAGAGGAAAAAGTTTTGCAATTAAAAGGAAGTTTAAGAACCTCAAAAGAAAATTGGAAACCAAGAATTTATTGTAGTTTTAATCCGGGCGGAATAGGAATGCAATGGGTGAAAAGAAAATTCATTTTAAAAGAAGATAAAAATTGCTTTTTTATTCCAGCAACTTATAAAGATAATCCATTTTTAAACAAAGAATATATTGAATATCTTGAAAGTTTGCCGGGTTCTTTAGGAAAGGCATGGCGAGAAGGAGATTGGGATATATTAGAAGGGCAATTCTTTAATGAATGGAGAGTAGAAAAACATGTTTGCGAGCCATTTCCAATTCCGGTGAGTTGGCCAAGATTTAGAGGTTATGATCACGGCAGAGAAAATCCAGCGTGTTGTTTATGGTTTACTTTAGATTATAACGGCAGGGTTTATTGCTACCGAGAATTATATGTCCAAGGTTGGAATGCAGATCAGATTGCCAGAGAAATAAATAGATTAAGTGAGGGTGAAAGTTATGTTTATTCAGTGGCTGATCCAAGTATTTTTGCAAAAATGGGACACGGCGAAACAATTGCAGAAGTATTTGCTAGAAATGGGATTGCCTTTATTCCGGCAAGTAATAGAAGGATAGATGGTTGGAATACGGTTCATCAGTATCTTTACTGGGATGAAAGTACATTGCCAAAAATAATGTTTTTTAAAACTTGCTTAAATACAATTAGAACGATTCCAATGTTAATTCACGATGAAAAAAAGCCGGAAGATTTAGATACAAGAGGTGAAGACCATTGTGCAGATGCTTTAAGATATTTCCTTCAAACTTTAAGAGAAAGAAAAGGACCGAAACCATTAACTGAAGTGGAAAGAAAATTACTGGCAATGAAAAGAGAAAGTTTAGCTGAAAAACTTGATAAATTATATCAAGGTGATTATTACAATCCCCAAGAAGAATTATGATTTTTAAACAATTAAGAGTAGGGCAATACGGAAAGATTTTTTGGATTTACAAATTTAAAACAATGGAAAATGGAAAGATAACAAGGATTGGCAGGTTTTTAAGGCGATGGAAAATAGATGAAATTCCTCAAGTAATAAATATTTTAAAAGGTGAGATGGCTTTTTTTGGACCAAGACCAGAAGAATTAAAGGATATTTTATTAATTCCCGAAGAAGAAAGAAAAATAATATTATCAGTTAAGCCAGGATTATTAGATTTAGCAACCTTGCATTTTATAAGAGAAAATGATATGAGAGAAAATTATTTGGCTATAAGCAGATTAAAAACAAAATTGCAAATTCTCTACATTCAAAAAAGAAATTGGCTCTTAAATTTAAAAATTTTATGCAAAGCATTACTGAAATTGCTAAAAAAATAAGATTAATGGTAATTGAGATGCTTTATCGGGCTCAATCTTGCCATTTAGGTTCAAATATGAGTGAAGTTGAGATTTTAGTTACTCTTTATTTTAAAATAATGAAGCCAAAGGATATTTTTATTCTCTCAAAAGGTTGGGGAGCGGCAGCATTATATGCAGTTTTGGCCGAAAAAGGAATTATCAATAAAAAGGATTTATTAAAAAACTATTATACTGAAAAATACCCAGGACTGGTAAGTGAAAAAGTGCCAGGAGTAGTTTTATCAACTGGTAGTGCTGGGCACGGAATAGGAGTAGCCGTCGGAATGGCTTTGGCTGATAGAGATAGAAAGGTTTATTGCTTAATAAGTGATGGAGAATGTAATTGTGGAACAACTTGGGAGGCGGCTTTGTTTGCCGCTCATTACAAATTGAATAACTTGACTTTAATTATTGATTACAATCAACTCCAGGCTTTTGGAGAGACGAATAAAGTTTTACAATTAGAACCATTAGCAAGAAAATGGAAAAGTTTTAATTGGTGGGTAGTACCAGTTAATGGGCATAATTTCAATGATTTAATAAGTGCTTTTGGGCAAAAAACGGTTCATAAACGACCCAAAGTTATTATTGCTAATACAATTAAAGGAAAAGGAATTCCTTTTGCTGAAAATAGGGTTGAGTGGCATTATTTTAATTTAAATAAAGAACTTTACAATGAGGCCAAGAGATATATTTGTCAAAACGCTAATTAAATTAGCAGAAAAAGATAAGGATATCATTCTTTTAAACGATGATACAGGATTTAGTTTGTTTGAAGAATTTGCCGAAAAATTTCCAAAGCAATATTTTAATTGTGGAATTACAGAGCAACTTATAACAGGAATTGCTACTGGTTTGGCTTTAAGTGGCAAAAAACCTTGGATATACGGGATTATACCATTTGTGACAATGAGAAATTATGAGTTTGTTAGAAATGATATTTGCTATCAAAAAAAAGGTTTGAATGTAAAAATAATTGGAGTAGGGGGAAGGCAATATTACAAATTTTTAGGGTTTACACATAACGTTGAAGGAAATTTAGATTTGGTTTTAATGGGAACTTTGCCAAATATGAAAGTTTACGCTCCTAATTCTTTAAAAGAAGTTGAAAAAATTATTTTAAAAGAATACAAAAGGTCGGGTCCGGCATATATACGATTATGAAAGTTCCATTTGTAAATTACGGCTTACAATACAAAAAAATAGAAAAAGAAATAGATAGGGCAATTAAGAAGTGTTTAAGGAACGGAGATTTAATTTTAAGAGATGAAGTAAAAAGATTTGAAGAAAACTTTGCTAAATTAGTAGGGGCAAAATATTGTTTGGCAGTAAATAGTGGCACAGATGCTTGTTATCTTTCTTTGGCAGGTTTGGGAATAGAGGTTGGCAGAGAAGTAATTACCACCTGGCATACTTTTGAAGGTATTATTTGGGTAATTAGAAGGGCTTTTTTAAAACCAGTTTTAGTAAACCCTAAAAAAGATTTTCTTATTGATGAGAAAGAGGTTGAAAGGAAAATAACTACAATGTCAAAAGTTATTATCCCCGTTCATTTAAATGGGAAGATTTGTGATATGGAAAAGATAGAAAATATGGCAGTTAGAAACGGGCTTTATATTGTTGAAGATAGTTGCCAATCTATTCCTAAAAAATTAGAAGGAAATTGTGCTTTTTATAGTTTTTATCCAGCAAAGATTTTAGGTTGTTATGGAGATGGCGGGGCAGTAGTGACAAATGACGAGTTTTTATTTAAGAGAATGAAATGGTTAAGAGATGCAGGTTTTATTAATAGTCGGTTAGATAATATTCAAGCAGCAGTTTTGAATATTAAATTAAAGTATTTGCCTTTTTATTTAAGTAGAAGAAAGGAAATTGCTTTGAGATATCACGAAGGATTAAAGGAAATAGAAGAAGCGGGATTGATAACATTACCAGAAAGTGAGTATTGGCAGAATTATGTTATTAGAACAGCAAATAATAGGAGATTACAATCTTTTCTTGAAGACAATGGTATTGAAACCCAAATAAAAGGTTATGCTTTTGATAAGCCGTGTATAACTGAATGGGTTTTATCTTTACCTCTTTATCCAGAGTTAACAAACGAACAAGTAGATTATGTCATTGAAAAAGTTAGAGAATTTTTTCAAAAATAAAAAAGTGTTGATAACTGGAGCGGCAGGATCAATAGGAAACAATTTGACTAAACAAATTGTTAAACTTAAACCTAAAAAGGTTTTTATTTTAGATATTAATGAATCAGGTTTGTTTGATTTATGGGAAGAAACCAAAGCAGAATTGATTTTAGCCGATATAAGAGACGAAATAAAAATTGAAAGGATTTTTGAGATATATAAACCAGATATTGTTTTTCATTGTGCCGCTTATAAACACGTTATTTGGGGCGAAAAATGGTCTGATGAATTTTATACAACAAATGTAAAAGGAACAGAAAACTTAGTTAAATCTTCTTTAAAAATAAAAGTTAAAAAATTTGTTTTTATTTCAACCGATAAAGCAGTAAATCCAAAAAATTATTATGGAAAAACAAAGAAAGAGGGAGAAAAATTGTGTTTAGAGGCAAGTAAATCAAGTAAGACAGAATTTATAATTGTTAGATTTGGAAATGTTTTGGCAAGTAGAGGGAGTGTTGTGCCAATTTTTAAAAAACAAATTGAAAGAGATGAACCATTAACGGTTACTCACAAAAAGATGAGAAGGTATTTTATTAGTATGGGCGAAGCAATAGATTTTATATTAAAAGCAACTCTTTTAGCAAAGAATGGACAGATTTGCGTGCCAGAATTAAAGGAGATTTATATTACTGATTTGGCTAAACTGATGATTGCTTTGTCTGGCAAGGTTTTGCCTATTAAATTTACTAAACCAAATAAGGGTGAGAAATTAAGAGAAGAATTAATGACAAAAGAAGAGAAAAAAAGGTCGGTTAAAAAGCAAGGAATTTACTTTATATGCCCCAAGATGTAAGTTATTGGATAAACAGAAAAAGAGAGGATAAAAAATTGGATTGGCGAATAGGAGAAAAGGATTGGTTAGAAGGATATTGGCAGTCAGTCAATCATCCTCATCGGAAACTTATTTTGAAAGCATTAGAAAGTTTTTATCCTTTTAAAAGTTTATTAGAGGTTGGCTGTAATGTTGGACCAAACTTGAAATTAATTCAAGACAAATTTCCCAAAGTTGAGTTGGCTGGTTCAGATGTTAATATAGAGGCATTAAAGATAGCAAAGCAGAGATTGCCAAAAGTTGATATTTATATTGATAATATTGAAAATAGTTTAATTAAAAGGCAATTTGATATTGTTTTAGTAGATGCAGTGTTGATGTATATTCCTCCAGAAAGGATTTTAAGAGCAATGGAAAACATTTCTTATTTAGCAAAAAAAGGAATTGTTTTGGTAGAGTGGAAAAGTGAAAGTTTTTTAGGAAAAGTGATGCATCATCACTGGGCAAGGAATTATAGAAAGATTTTGAAAAAGTTAGGGTGGCAAAATGTTAAAGAATTAAAAATACCAAAAGATTTATGGTCAACCGAAAATTGGGCGAGGTTAGGTTATATTTTTGTTGCTCGTCATCAATAAGAAATTTTAAAGAAAAAATAGAAAAGTCCACAGGATTGCCAGAATGGAATTATAATCCCCGAAAGAATGTAGTATTTTTTGGAATGTATCATATCCTTGACTATTTAAAGTTTTTATGGTGTCAAGGAGAAAAAAAAGTGTTTTGGTGTGGAAGCGATATTTTAAATCTTGGCAAGTGGAGAACAAGATTGTATGCAAAAATAACAAGAATTGAAAAGGCAGAGAATTTTTGTGAAAACGAGGCAGAGCAAGAAAAACTTGAAAAATACGGAATTAAAGCAAAAGTTAATCCAATTTTCTTTGGAGATATTGACTTGCCAGAAACTTATAGACATTCGGAAAATCCGCATATTTGGTTGTGTATGCATAGAGATAGAGAGAGAGAATACGGAATTGTAGAAATAAGTATTTTGAGTAGGTTTTTGCCAGAATATACTTTTCATATTTATGGTATTGAAGGTTATGAGGCGTTGAATTTTCCTAAAAATGTGGTTTTTCACGGCAAAATACCAGAAAAACAATTAGACGAGGAAATAAAGAATTATCAATGTGGTTTAAGATTGAATAGTTTTGATGGTTTTTCAGAAGTAATTGCAAAGTCAATTTTATTAGGGCAATATCCAATTTCAAAAATTAAATATCCGCATCTTTGGAGTTTTGAGGATATTAGAGATTTGAAAGATAAATTATTACTTTTAAAAAAGCAAATTAAACCTAATCCTTTTAGAAAAATATGGAAAGAGAAATTAATACAAAACCTAAAATTTTATCAATAATTTATACACCATTTACAGGCGTTGGTCTAAAGAAAGGTTATCGGGGTGATGATTGGTTTAAGTATAGAATTGAGATTTTTAAGAAATATACTTTGAAAAGTTTATTGAACCAAAGTCATAGAGGTTTTATTCATTGGCTATCTTTTAGACCAGAGGAAGCGAAAAACCCTTTAGTTTTTGATTTAATAAAGTATTTTGAGGGATTAAAAGATTATCCAGTTGTTCTTACTTTTAATGGTTTGATGTATTGGGACGATAAATTTGGCGGTGGATTAAAGCAAACTTTAATGAATGTGGCAAGGGTGGTTAGGGGTTGGTACAGAGAAAAGTCAGTTTGTTTAGGTGATTTAAAAGAAATTTTTTATCACAAAAACAAAACTTTAAAAGAAAGATTAGAAAGAACTTTTGCTGAGTTTTTAAGAAACGAAGGATTGAAAAAAGTTTTTCAAGAAGCCGATTGGATTTACTTGACAAGGATTGATAGCGATGATATGCTACATAGAGAGGCAATAAGAACGATTATTTCACAATTCCCAGAAAAAGGAAAGGCGTTGGTTTTTCAGAAAGGACTTGCTTATAATCATTTGACTGGTGAATTGGTAGAGTGGCATCCGAATACTAATCCGCCTTTTCACACGATTATTTTTCCAAAGGATGTTTTCTTGGATGCTCAAAAGTATTTGGATTATATGGATGGTTTTAAGAGCCACGAGGATATTCCTAAGATTTTTGATTGTTATCAATTGCCAGATTATTACTATTGTTGCGTTTTACACGGAAAACATATCTCAACTACTTGGAACCATCCTTTTAGACGAAGAGACAAAAAAGTGCCTCTTGACAAATTAAAAGAATTTGGCTTATGAATGAGATAAAACCAAAACCAAAACCAAATTTAGAAAAACTTTTAGGCAAAGAAAAATACCAACTTTTTCAAGATGTTAAAAATAGAATTGAAGATTTAAAGGAAGTTAGAAAAAATATTTATGGTCTCAATTTAGAAAATCTGTGGGCTGAAGCAGATAAGAATTATATTCCCCACAAATTAAGAACAAAAGGAAAAAAGGTTATCTATACAGATGAAGAGAAAGGATGGCGTGGAGTGCCAACGATTTTAGAAAAGTCGGGTGATTGGCAATCCGATGCTTCACAGCCAAATCCTTATATTAAAATTCAAACAGCCCTTTCAATTTTGATTGATAGAAACCCAGAAGGTATTTTTACTCCTGGTAGTAAACAATACGAACAAACTACTCTTTTGATGAAAACTCTTTATCAAAGAAACTGGGAAATTGCTAAAAGTAAACAGCAACTAAAATTATTTGTCTACAATTTGGCTAAATATGGCTGGGCAATTGCCAGAACTTATCCTAAATTAGTTAAAAGGAAGGTTAAGGTTTTGGTGGATTATAACGAAGAAGAGCCAGAAAAATCAATTTACGAGGAAAAAGAGGTTGTGGAATACAATGATGTTTTTAGAGAAAACCTTGATCCTTGGAATGCTTGGATAGATGATATGACTTTACCAAACCAACCAGAAACAATGAGAGATTGGGCGTGGCGGAAGGTTTATTCTTGGGATGTTTTTCAAGAGGAATTTGGGAATTACAGGTTGGCAAAATATGTTCAGAAAGGAGGAGAAGTTGAAGATAAACTAAATGTAGGAATTAAGAGAAAATTCCAAGAAAAAGATTTAGTAGAGGTTTATTTTTACGAGAATAGAATTAAAGATGTGTATATGGTAATTGCTAATGGAATTCCAGTTATTATTGAACCCTTGCCTATTTCTGATAGTGAAGGAAGAAAGAGGCTATCTTGCTGGCAAACTTATTGGACTTTAAGAAGTGCTACCTGTCCTTATGGAATTGGGATTTACGAGGCAATTAGAGAAGACCAAAAATTACTTGATAGGATAAGAAATATGACGATTGATCAGTTGACTTTAGCAATTTATAAGATGTTTTTCTATACAGGAACTTCAGAGTTAACAGAAGGAGGAGAAATAGCAATTGAGCCGGGAAAAGGAAGACAAGTATTAGATCCGAGTAATGTTAAATGGCTTGAAGTGCCAGGACCAGGAGCAGAAGCGTGGGCAGGAATAGAAATGTTTAAAAAAGATATAGAAAATACTTCAGGAGTGACTGCTCCTTTATTAGGCGAGATTACAGGAAAAACTGCTTTTGAAATAGCCCAAGCAAAAGAGGCAGCCCTTAAAAGATTAAAAACTCCATTAGAAAATATTGCTGATGCTTTAGATGAAGATGGTTATATTACGATTTCGTTAATGCAGATGTTATATTCCATTCCTGAGGTTTACAGAATAACAGATAGAGAGAGAATAAATGCTTATTTACAAGAAATTCAATCAGATCCGGAGTTATACGAATATGACGAGGAAGGAAACTTTTATGCTAAGGTTTATCGGGAATTTCCAATGAATTTAGAAAAAGATGAGCAAGGAAACTTTATAGAAAGCGAAGAGACGAGATTTTTCAGAATTAAACCAAGTGGTTTGAGATGGGAAGGAATAATTAAAGTCAAAGCCCAGTCAATTTTAAGTGTTAGCAAAGAATTACAAAAAGCAATGGATTTAGAGATGATAAATCTCTTATCGCCGTTATTAGAAAGAGTTAATCAGGAAATTCTTCTTATTCAGCAAGCAGGTGGAGAAGTTAATTTGAATAATACAACTTATGGTAAGGTAATTAAAAATCTTTTGAGGATTTATGATAAAGATCCAAAGGATTGGTTGCCAGATGGCTGGTTAACCAAAGAAACAATTAGAACTCCTTTAGTGAAACCGGTTCAACCTCCTCAAACTTCTCCTTTAAGACCAGAAAAGGTTGTGCCAACAACCGAATTAGAAAGTAAACCAAGAAATGTTATTCAAAAATTAGCCAGCCAAATTAAAGAAGCAATTCCTTTTAGATAATGAAAGATTTAACTGATTTAGAAAAACAACAAATTAGATATTTAGTAAGAAGTCCTCAGTGGAAGTCGTTAGAGAGGGCAAGAGATTTATACATAGAAAAAGTAAGAGCAACGCTTGGTAGTAAAAATAGCCAGTGGGAAACTTTAAAATGTTTTTTAATAGCCGAAGGTAAAATTGAAGGAATTAAAGAGTTTTTAAATGAGTTAATTAAACAATGAGTAAGAAAGATAAATTTGACATTTTTATTCAAATTGTCAAGGTTGTCTTAATGATAGTCGGTTTAATTATTTTTCTTTATTATGTTAGAGGAATATCAAAAATTTCGTCTTAGAGATTTAAATGCAGCCAGAAAAGATTTTTTTGTTGAAGTTAATTGGGACGAGAAGAACGAATCTATTAACGAGTGTAAGGTTTTGAAATTCACTTTTCCAAACGGAGAAACGGCTTTAGTAAAGAAAGAGGAGTTGCTGGGGTTGCTGTTTATTATTGGACGTCCAGAAGAGCAAAGAAAGATGATTCCACAAAAGATAACTAAAGTTAGACATTACCGAACAACCTTGTGGGTTCAAGTTAAAAAGGATATGAGAGCAGGTGATATTATTAAAGTGCCAGTTGATATTACTTTGCCAGCAGTTTCAGAAGAAGTAATTGCTGAACTAAAAAAGAAACCAAATAAATCTCTCAAGGTCGAAAAAGATGGTGATTTTAAAAATTTCTTAATACCACGATGAAGAAAAAAGAAAAAGATAATACAAAAAAAGAAATTGACGAATTGAGACAGGAAATTAAGAAAACTCAAGAAATGTTTAAAGAGTTGGTTGGTTTAGTTAAAGAAGAAATAGTTAAAAAAGAAGAAGCCAAGCAGGAAGTTAAAAAAGAAGAAGAAAAAACAGAACAAGTAGAAGGTTCAAAGTCGTTTGTGCCACCTGAATGGGTAGAGATAGTTCATTCAGTGTTGAATAAAAAGTTTGGTGTAGAAGTAGAGTATTTTAAGGATAGGCCAGAGTTTCTTTTTACGATTGTAGTCCCAGAAGAGTATTCAAATATGAGTGAAAAAGAAAAGGAAGTTAAGAAAGTTGACTTGAGAAGCAAAGTTATTTCAATTGCTGATGGAGTAAATGGAATCAGGCAATGGGCAGAAACAGTGTATAATAATTTTAATTCTGAAATAAAAGCAAAAATAAAGAGTGATGCAGCCATTCCTCACTAATCAAGCGTCCGACTTGCTTGACAAAAAAATCAGTTGGATTTATACTAAAAGCAATATGACGAAGAAAAATCCATTTAAATTTGGTGAAAAAGAGAAAGCAGTAGCATACGGAGATAGAGAGAAAAAACCTTCACACGTGTTTTTATTACCAAAGGAAAAGAAATTTCCAGTGAAAGTACGCAAGAATGGAAAGTGGGTGTATAGTAAAAAACTTTTGAAAGCGGCTTTAGGAAGAGCAAGGCAACATAATTATCCTCAAGTTGCTACTGCGGCAGAAAGGATATTAAAGAGAGAGTTTGGATATGTTGAGGTAGATGGTTTAAGAAAGAAGAAAAAATGGATTTCTACTGATACAGGCAAAATGAAAGCATAAAACTTATGCCAAGTGTTAGTAAGGTTCAACAATCAGCATTTGCAATGGCTTTAGCAGCCAGGCGAGGTGAAATTCCTGTTAGTTCTTTGAAAGGAAGTGCTTTAAAGATTTACAAGTCAAAAATGTCTGCTAATCAGTTAGAAGATTTTGCCAAGACAAAAAGAAAAAATTTACCATTAAGAAAAAACAAAAAAAGGAGATGGCTTTCCAGTGATACTGGAAAAGTCAAAGTATAGTCGGCATATCCCAGGTCTCCTGCTGGGTTAAAAAAGGAGTAAAACTATGCCAAGACAAGTTATTGGACATATACCTGATTTTACTTCTGAAGATGGAGTAAATCAGGAGGAAGTAAAACAACCTGAAACTGAATCTTTGGAAGAGGAGGTTTCAGGAGAAGAGAAGGAAACTCTGCCAGAATCTTCCACTGGCGAAAAACCTGCCGATGAAACTTCTGAAGAGGAAATTCCTGAAGAAGAAACCTCTGAAGAAGAAGTAGTTGGTGAAGATACTGGCGAGGAGAAAGTTCGCCCAGAAGATATTGAAGGTTTAAAAAAAGAAAGGGAAAGGTTATTGAATGAAATTAGAGAGTTAAGAACAACGAGGAGAGAGTTAAAGACAAAACCAAAAGAAGAGCCAATTACCCAGAAAGAGATTGACGATTTAAAGGACTTACATCCTGAGGATGTAGCCCTAATAGAGAGAATTCTCAAAGCAAAGGGATATGTTTCAAGAGAGGAGTTAAATCGTCAACTCTATGAACAAATAGAGCAAGATGAGATAAACAAATTTCTTGAAAGATATCCTGAATTTAAACCAGAAAATGACCCAGATGATAGAAATTGGATGGCTCTTCAAGAAGAATTGAAATGGTACAGAAAACCAGAAAACCCACGAGAAATAGGTAAATTACTTGAAAGAGCAAGGCGAGCAATCCAATCTCCCGTCAGTGAGCGAAGCAACTTGAAAACTACCAAAAGAAAAATTGAAATAGCCAGTAAAGGTAGTGGAGGGGTTGCTCAACGCTCTTCTTCTTCCCGGCCATTCACTGAAGAAGAAAAAAATTTATTGCGTCGGGGTGGTTGGAGCGAAGAAGAAATCAAAGAGTTAGAGCAAAGTAGAGGTTAAAATCAAAAATGGCTTTTAAGTTAGTTAGTTGTGGTGGAGGTGTAGTAGAACCTACCGTTGTTGAGGTTGATGGTTCAGCAATCATCAACATTGGTGATGCCGTTGATATGACTTTAGATGGTAGTGCTGGTAGTGCTCCAGTTAGAAGAGCAACAAGCAGTTCTACCACTAAAACCTTGTTTGGTGTTGCTGTTTCTTCAATCTCTTCAAACGGCAAAGTGAAGGTTATTCCTATTACTGAGGAACAATTATGGGAAGCAGATTGTAATGCTAATACTGATGATTATCACCTTTTGAAGAGACACGCCTTGACTGATCACGATACGGTTAATAACACTCATTACGAGGATTCTGCTTCGACAGGAGTATTTTTGGCTATTTACAGAAAAGGTGCCTCTGCTGACAAAAAACTCATTGGTAAGTTTATTAAATCTGACTAAAAATTATGAATCCATTGACAATTGCTGATGCTGCAGATTTAGTAGATGTTTCTATCCAAAAACTTTGGTTAAAAGGAAGTGAAAAGGAGAGTAGGGATTTTGCTGGTTATTACAACATAGAGTCAGGCGTAACTGATTATTACTTGAAAGACAGTTCTCTTTCAGGTTTAGGTTATGCCGGCAGGATTGTTGAGAATGCGGCTATTGTGGCTCAATCACCCGTTCAAGGATTTGACAAAACTTATACTCAGGTTCAGTTTGGTGTTCTCTTGTCGGTGACTAAGCCAATGTGGTTTTTTGGCATTAAAAAGAGACACCTTGAGAGAATTACTCAAGAGGCCAGAAATGCTTGTGCAGATTTAAGAGAATTGAGATGTGCTGAGAGGTTAGAAAATGGTTTTGCTACCTCTTATACAGCCGAGGACGAGGCAGGTAATTATACAGTTGATGTGACTGGTGGAGATGGTGTTGCTATGTTCTCCTCTTCTCACACCAGAGAAGATGGTGGAAGCAACTGGAACAACATCGTCTATGATGGAACGACTTACAATATGGACTTTGAATATGATGCTCTAAAGGCGGCTCACAGAACCGCAAGTTTGATTAGAAATCCTAAAGGCAAACCAATGAATATTAATCTTGATACATTGGTTGTTGCTAAAGGAAGTTCTAATTACTTTAGAGCAGTTGAGATTTTGGGAGCAATAAGAAAAGGTTGGCAACCTGCTACGGCTGATAGAGAAGGTTCTGGTGTTCCTGCTTACAAGATTATTGCCTTGCCTTGGTTGATGAATAACACTGATTACTGGTATATGTTTGATAGTTCCAAGAAGAATTTGATGTATGGCTTGCAATACAAGGAATCTCAACCAATTCAGTTAGAAGGTCCGAATATTGTCTTTAGAACAGGTGAGATCCAGTATAAGGCAACGATGATGTTTGACATTGGACACAACGATGCCAGAAACTGGGTAGGTTCTAAATCTACTAATTCTGCCTAATAATTAAAACCTTGCAGGGCTCTCTGGTGGGTTGCCTATGGTCGGGGAGAGCCCAAGAGAGCCCTTTTCTTTAAGAAAATAAAAAAACTATGGCTAAATGGCATGATGGACAACCTTATACGTCTTTTAGAGCAGTTAATGTTAAGGATGGTTCTATTTTAGTAGAATCAGGTAATTATAAAGGGGTTTTAAGAGCAACTCCTGGCAAATTAACTGCTAATAGGACTTATACTTTACCTGATGACTCTGGTTATGTTTTTGTTGGTGCTCACGGCAGTGCAGCGGTAAGTTATAGCGGAATTGCGGCAGGAAGTTTAAAACAAACTACAATTGTTGATTCTAATGTTAAGGCAACTGATTTTGTGATTGCTTGTTTTGCTCAGAATTTATCTGATAGTATTGCGATAGTTGCTGCGACTCCAAGTTCTGGAAGTTTACAATTGACTCTTGCTAACTTAACAAGTAATGCAATTAGTATTGATGCAAGAAAGGTCAACTACATTGTAATTGATAGGGTATAATGGAAAAGAAAAGTCCTAAAGATGCGTTTCTTTACAATCTCTCTGTATTAAATGCAGTAGTTAATGAATTGCGAGAAATACCCAAAGAACCACCGAAGGAGACAAAAGAAACTACCTTGATAGAGAAGATAGAATTTCCCCAAGAAGGAGGAGTTTTAATGTATATGAAGGGATATAAATATCCTTATCGTGGTTTTCCTTTTTGGGAGTTTGTGGAGAAAATGGATATTCTAAAAAAGATATTTAGATATTTTTTAGGTAGAATTCATTTCTTTGCCAGAACGAGTAAATGGAAACTACCTACTTTATTACCTTCTATGTGGTTTTTAAAGAAAATTGCTTTTAGTTTATTGTATTCCTTTTATCGGGTAATAGAAAGGTTTAGGATTAAACCCCATCGTTATTGTAAAGCAGTAAGAGAGATTTACCGGGTTTTTAATGTAATGATTGAAAGAGAGAAAGACCCAGAAATAAGGGAGAAGGTTAGGCAATTAAGAGATTTGGTTTGTATGTTTTTAGAGTTTGACAATGCTTATAGATTTAGAGTTCAGGATATTATTGAAGAAATAAACATTGATGAGATTAAACTTACAAAAGAGGATAAATTCTTTTGTAAAATGAGAAAAGATTACAATTTTGGCTTTCTCCAAAAAGAAAAAGGTCGAGAAAAATAAAAAAAATAAAAAATCGTGGAATACTTTGCTAAAGGAAATACTCCAGTTTATAAGTTTGCTGATAGCACTGATGCTACTTCAGGGGTGGCTTTTTGGACGCCTTCAGCAAGTGGAAGAGTGGCTATTACTGATTTAATAATTGGATTAATAGGAGAGGATATAGGAACCTTTCAAGTAAAACTTGGAAGTAATGTTGTTTTTGAAGGAATTAAAAATGGAACAGGGATGGTGAACTTGAACTTTAGAACTCCAGTTATAAGTGGAACTTATGACGAGAAAGCATATATTGAAACCCAGAAAACTGGAAAAATTACTATTACCGGAATTGGTTTTGAGGTAAAGTAAAATGAGACCAAATATAAGAATTTCAAAAGGTGGTGGTTCAGTAGGAACTACTATTCCAAAGGCATCTCCGATTGGATTGTTATTGTGCTTGACTTATGCTTCAGACCAAACTTCACAAAGTGCGGTTAGTGAAGCAATTAAAATTACAAGTGTAAAAATATCTTCTTATCAACCAAGT
>Ga0190334_1000098_pt1 | contig 42318 bp, 32 predicted proteins | sample 48720478_MG_FD_161270 | JGI IMG/M metagenome (GOLD analysis project Ga0190334, IMG submission 161270) | Hydrothermal vent sediment bacterial communities from Southern Trench, Guaymas Basin, Mexico - 4872-04-7-8_MG | ecosystem: Environmental > Aquatic > Marine > Hydrothermal vents > Sediment ... | reverse complement strand
CCAGAAAGTGTAACTTTTGCGTCAAGGGAATGACCTATTATGTCGTTAGTTCTTGCATTTTCTAAGGATTTCAAAACGTCATCTCTAACCATTAAGAGAATATTGAAATCATCTAGGAGTTGTTCGTTTATCCAATCAGGATTAACTTCTGGCCAATAATCAATGTGAACAGTTTCGTGTTTTTTAATTGGGCTCAATTGATATGCTTCTTCAGCTGTAAAAACTAAAATAGGTGCGAGCATTTTAATTAAAGCGTCTAAAATATAATACATTGTTGTTTGAGCAGATCTTCTATAGATAGAATCTTTTGCTTCAACATATAATCTATCTTTAATAATGTCTAAATAAGTGGCACTTAATTCGACAGTACAGTAACGGTTGAGTAAGCTGTAAACTTTTGAATATTCATAATTTTCATAGTGAACAGTAACCTGCTTAATTAATTGTTGAAGTCTAGCAAGTGCCCATTTATCAAGAGGTAATAATTTTTCGTATGGTACAAGATCTTTTTCTGTAAAATCATTCAAATTTCCAAGTAAATATCTAAGGGTATTTCTGATTTTTTTGTAGACTTCCACTTGTTGTTGAATGATGTTTTTACCAACTCTTATATTATCAAAGAAATCAATACTAGCTACCCAAAGCCTTAAAATATCAGCACCAAATTTATCAACAATTTCATTTGGATCAATTACATTACCTAATGATTTGCTCATTTTTCTTCCATGTTCGTCTTTAATGAAACCATGTGTCACAACAGATTTATATGGAGCTTGTCCTGTTTTAGCCACTGACATAAATATGGAACTTTGGAACCATCCCCTGTGTTGATCATCGCCTTCTAAATATAAATCCACTGGGAATTTTTCACCTTTAGATCTGATTACTGCTTCAAAAGAACAGCCAGAATCAATCCAAACATCAAGGGTATCATACGTTTTTTCAAATTTATTATGACCACATTTAGGACATTTAACATCTTTTGGTATAATCTCTTCTTCAGATAGTTCAAACCAGGCATCTGTTCCTTTTTCACTGACTATCTTGATGAAATTGTCTATTACTTTTTCATCTATGAACACCTCACCGCATTCCTTACATTTTATTGCAGGAATTGGAGTTCCCCAAACTCTTTGTCTGGAAATAGTCCAGTCTGGTCTATCTTTTACCATTGCAGTGATTCTGTTTTCTCCCCATTTTGGATGCCATTCAACCTTTTTAATTTCTTCCAGTACTTTTGTTCTGAGATCGTTAGCATCAACAGAAATAAACCATTGAGGTGTTGCTCTGAAAATTACGGGATTTTTACATCTCCAACAATGTGGATAACTATGTTTTATTTTTGCAACCTTTATTAATGCCCCAAGTTTTTCAAGATCTTCAATTATTACCTTATTTGCATCCCAAATTTTTAAGCCAGCATATTTTCCAGCCCCATCAGTAAATACACCATTTTCATCTACCGGGGAGAGAATTGGAAGATTGTATTTTTTTCCTGTTAGATAATCTTCTGCACCATGCCCTGGAGCTGTGTGGACACATCCCGTACCATCTTCTAATGTTACATAATCAGCAAGAACAATCAAAGATTCCCTATCAGCAAATGGGTGTTTTGCTTTTTTATATTCAAGTTCTTTTCCTTTAAATTTTTCTACAACAGAATATTCAATTTCTGTTTCTGATACAAATTTATTTAAAAGACCTTCAGCTACAATCCAGTATTCTCCATTGACATTTATTTTTACATAATCAAAGTCGGGATGAACTGCAATTGCCACGTTGGCGGGCAATGTCCAAGGAGTGGTTGTCCATATAACTACATATGTGTTTTCTTCATCGAGCATTTTGAATTTCACATATATTGATGGTGAAGAATGATCGTGATATTCAACTTCAGCCTCAGCAAGTGCTGTTTTACATGTTGGACACCAGTAAACAGGTTTATTTCCTCTATAAACGTTTCCGTTTTTTACCAGTGTTTTAAATATATCTAAAATGTGAACTTCGTATTTTGGATCAAGAGTAAGGTATGGATTATCCCAATCTCCTCTGACACCTAGTCTTTTAAATTGTTCTCTCTGAACATCTACAAAATGTAAAGCAAAATCTTTACATTTTTTTCTTATATCTACAGAACTCATTTCTTTTATTTTTTCTCCTAGTTCAATTGAAACTCTGTGTTCAATTGGTAAACCATGTGTATCCCATCCAGGAACATAGGGAGCGTAATATCCCTTCATTGTTTTATATCTAATAACAATATCTTTCAATATTTTGTTAGTTGCCGTTCCAATATGTATACTTCCATTAGCGTACGGGGGGCCATCATGAAGAACAAATTTAGGTTTTCCTTCACGACTTTTTAATGAAAGATTATAGTCATCCATTTTTTCCCAATTTTTGAGCATTTCGGGTTCTTTTTTCACGAGATTGGCACGCATAGAAAAAGATGTAGATGGTAAATTAAGTGTTTCTTTATAATCCATTTAATCACCTCCAAATTTCTTTAAATCTATTTTAACATTAATATTAAAATTAAAAAAGGTGGCCCTCCCGCCACCTTATTATTAGCCTTGCGGGAGGGTTTATATTAGCTGTTAATTAATTTTGAAATTGTATCTTTAAGTTCTGTGAGATCAGAAGTTTTTACTACATATGCATTAGCAGCCCATGATGCAAGATCACTTTTATAATGGGAATAGGCGGTTAAGATTATGATCTTTGCATCTTTTTTTATTTCTCTTATTTTTCCTGCAACCTCCAGGCCATTCATTCCGGGCATTTCAATATCAATGGTAACAAGATCGTATTCTTTTTCTTTAAAATTCTTCAAAGCTTCTTCACCATTTTTGGCTTCATCCACGACGTATCCTGACTCTTCGAGTTCTTCTTTTATTAATAGTCTCATATTATCTTCATCTTCAACAACTAGTATCCTCTTTTTAGTCATAAAATATCACCCCTTTCGATGAAGAGGACTTACTAAGAACATTATAACATAATTTATTGGTTCTTGTATAGTACATATGCTGAAATTTCATCCAATACTATTTTGCCAGAAACCTTTTCAATTACTTCTGTTCCAGCAATCTTTCCATTTACAACTACGTTCCATTCACCTTCTGGAAGCTCGTATTCTACTTGTTTTAAATTTCCATTATATATTACTAATATATCTTTCCAACTATCATTTCTAGCATTTCCGGTGATCGTGAAAGAAACAACCCGTCTAGTTTTACTATTAAAAAGTTTTAAGTGATTTTTTATTTCATCTGCTGTTGTCAATCTAAAAGCAGGATGCTCTTTTCTAAGTTTTATGAGTCCTTTGTAGTATTCAAACACATCTAAATATTCATATTTTCTTTGGTAATCTAAGCCATTGATAGATATAGAAGCATTATAAGAATTCTCATTGAATTTTTTTGTTCTAGCAAAATCCTGTCCAGCGTGAATAAATGGAATTCCTTGTGACGTAAGAATTATTGCTCCTGCTAGTTTTTGTGCATTTCTTAGCATTTCATCAGTCCATTTATGTTTTTGATCTGTTTTTGCTGCAAGATAATTTTTATCCCAAAGGGTATGATTATCATGGCATGCAACGTAGTTTATAGTTTCTTCTGGATCTGAAGCAAAACTTTTTATTCTGCTATCGTAATGTATACTTCCAACTACGCCTCTTTTAACTCTGGTTTCTTTTCCAATTGCTCCCATTAAAAATCCTTTTACTTTTTCATCAAAAACAGAACCTCTTAACGCATCACGAAATTCATCGTTAAATGCTGCAATATGTGTTCCAGCAACTTCACTCTTTCCAAATCTGATAGGAGCACCTAAACTACCCCAGGGTTCACCGTAAAGAAGAATTGTTGGATCAATTTTGTGAACTTCTTTTTCAAGAGAAAGCATTGTTTTTTTGTCTATCAAACCCATTTGGTCAAATCTAAAACCATCAACATGGTATTCTTTAATCCAATAAAGTAAAGTGTCAATAATATATTTTCTCATCATTGGCCTTTCTGATGCGATAACATTTCCACAACCACTTTCATTAAGGTATGCTCCTGTTTTATCTAGCCTATAAAAATAATATGGGACAGTTTGATCAAAGGGTGATAATTCACCAATACCAAAGGTGTGAGGAAAGACCATATCCAATATTACACGAATTCCTTTTTCATGAAATTTTTGTATCATTTGCTTAACTTCGTTAATTCTTGCGTATGGATCATAAGGATTTGTGGAATATCTTCCTTCTGGAACCGTGAAAAGAACAGGATCATATCCCCAGTTATAGCTTTTTTCAAAATCCTTATCCGCTTCATCGCCAGTGTAAAAATCAAACATTGGCAGAATATGAACGTGTGTTACTCCAAGTTCCACAAGATGAGAAAGTCCTGTTGATACTCCACCGGGCCCTTTTGTGTTTTCTTCAGTAAGTCCAATATATGTAGCTTTATTTTTTACTCCTGAATTTTCAAGTCCAGTCATATCTGCAATATGAATTTCATAAATTATTGCATCCTCAAGCGCTTCCATTGGTGGTCTTACATCTTTTTCCCAATTTTGAGGATTTGTTTTTGAAAGATCTACAACCGCACTCTTAGATGAATTTTTATAAACAGCTTTTGAATAATAATCTATAGTTTCTCTAGTCTTTCCATAGCTTTCAAATCTATATTTGTAAAACACTCCATCTAGATTACCATTTACTTTTGCTTCCCAAACTCCATTGCCCATATATTTCATTTCTACAATTTCATAAGGTGTTTTGTCTTCTCCATTTTTGTATAACAGAACACTTGCTTTTTTTGAAACAGGAGACCAGGTTCTAAAAATTGTATATTCTGGAGTGTAAATGTATCCAAGCTGTCCATCATAATAATATTCATCGAGTATATCAAGCATATAAACGGTTGCAGGATTAAACCCTTTAATGTGCAATTGAACGTTTTTCCTTAAATCATCTTCTGTAAGTTCATCTTTTAACACAATTCTTATATAATTAGTTTCTGATATATCTGTTGGATCAGCTTTTTCAATTTTTAAGACTTCTTTTTCTTCATCATCAACTGTAACCTTTACATCATTGAATGTTTTTGTATTAATTGTATTGGTTAAATAAGCTTCTATAATATTTTTTGATTTTGCGGCTGCAAAGAATACTCTAGGGCTAGTATCTGGTTTTATTGTATATATTTCTTCAACACCTTGCAAGATCCACACCTCCGCTTTCCCGTTTTTTATATCAATAAATCTATCTTTTGCGACATCCTTCATTTGCCAATCATTAAGTCTTACAATAATTCCAACTTGTTCGAGATCCATGTCAAGAACTATTTTTGCAACTACACCAAAATCATCTTTTTCAGTAAATTGATATGCTTTTCCTTCCATAGCAACTGGTTTCATTGGCCAGATCCATAGGTTCCAACCAGCATAATTATTATCAAAGCGATGGTAGTGCACTATAATGGTTGTTTCTGCAAAAACTATAAAAGAAAGTAAAATTAGTAAAATTGCGAGAAATTTTTTCATATAAAAACCTCCTTAATTCATTAATCTACATTAACTTTCAATAAAACAAAATCTCCTGGATTTAAATTTAATTTAATTGTATTAAATGGTGATATAATTGGTATTTCTCCTTCTTTTTTCCAAACCTTTGCTGTTAAAATGTTTATTTCTTTTCCTACTGTTTTGTCAATGTACACCTCAAACTCTCTTTTCCAAGATAAGTCAAGATTAGCTATTATTAAAATTCCCTTTTCATCAAACCAATATGAGTAATTTGCCAAAAAACCGTCTTGATAATTAAAAAATACGTATTTAAAATCTCCATTAAAAATAAAATCTTTATATTTTTCTCTTTCAGCCATTAAGTTTTTAAGGAATAAATATAATTCATTGTCATAAGAATTCCAATGGAGAACATAATGATCAAAAAAGGCTAATTTTGCATAGAACTCATCATCAGGGGGTAGAATCGTTTTTCCCCAAACGCTATTATCCAAACCAAGATTCATTGGTTGAAGTTCACCTATTTCTTGACCTGAATTTATATAGGGTATACCATTTGGTAAAAAGTACAGTAAAAATGGTACAAGGAATTTAAGTTTATCGCCAAATTCTCTAGCCTTAATTCTTGGTGTATCAGGTGTTTCAGCAGATGCCAAGAATGGTAGTTTCATATTTAACGCAGTTTCTTCAACTAATTTATAAAACTTTTCTCTTCTTGCGACAGAATACCATGAGTTACCTAAAATCACATGATATCCATCATTTTTAGCTTTTTCATCATTGTTCATTTCAAGTTCTTCGGCAATAAAAACAAAGGATGGATCATTTTCTTTTGCTCTTTTAATGATCATTTCTTGCAGTTTTGAAGGGAGAGCATGTCCCATATCTATTCTTGCTCCATCAATTCCAAATTTTTTCTGATATGAAGGAATAATGTTTGATAAGTAATTCCATAATTCTAAATTGGGTTTTGAACCAGGAAATTTGCTGGCTTTAATAACATCAAATAATACATAAGGTTTTTGAGATTCAGATACAAAATTTTTTGCAGCAATAGGATTATCAAGATAAAGCCTTAAGAAAGTGACATCATCCCATGTTGGTTGTGTATCATTTACCCAGTCAGAAAAACCTGGTGGTGTAACAATTCCAAATTCTCGAATAATATTTACTAGAATATTGCCATCCATTTTTTTAACTTTTTCCCATTTTTGAGGATTTATTTTATCAGGTGAGTCAGCAAATTTTTCCAAATGTTTCCTAACTTCGGAATTTCTATAAATTATTTCCAAATCTTTTTCCTCAGGAATTTTAAAAGGTAGTTCTTCAATTTTTGGGGGTTTATAAGTAGCCAAATCATCAATTTTTATCCAATAAAACCAGTCAGGATGATCTTTGATGATATCTGAGTCTCTTGAAGCAGTTCTGGGAATGAAATCCAAGACTACTCTTATTCCCAAAATATGGGCGGCTTCAACTAATGCTTTAAATTCATCTTCCACATTGAATTCATCTAAAAGTGGATCATGATAGCTTTCATCAAGCATTAAAGGATTTTTGACGGCGTAAGGTGATCCAATACTCCCTTTTTTAAATAAATTACTTGATTTACTTACTGGGAGCATATATAAGACGTTTATATTAAAATGTTTTAAATATAAAAGCAAAGGAATCATTTTTAAAAATGTCCCCGATTCCTTAAATCCCAAGATATCTATTTCTTCAAAAGTTCCAAACCCTTTATGATTAAATGCAGTTGTCGTTCTAGGAAGAGAACCATATATGATTGATTTTTTAATCCATTCTGGATTGTTTTCTCCATTTAGTATTCCAATGGACTTATTGTAATCTTTGTTTTCCGATTTTTCTAAAATATAGGAAATACTTTTAGAGAAAAATTCGTAAGGATCAACAAATATTTTCCCTTCTTTTTCTTCAACAATATCCCTATAAATTTGTTTGTGGCTTTCAACCCACAGTTTAGGAATTACATAATTTCGATGCCCCGTAATTTTTGATTTAAGGTAATTTTCAATTTCATTTAAAATCATTTAAACACCTCCATAGAAACGGTTCCAAAGGTTTAAAAAGATTATATCACATAACACAGTATTTAGAAACAGAATTCTTTGAATTTACGTAAAATTAAATCATAATATCTTTCTTTTCGAAAATTTTTTCGGATATAAATGTAATCATCAAGCCCAAAAGGATAATAATGAAGGAGTTTAATATATATACTTTGTCATATTTAACTGTATCTCCGAGAGAAATGAACTTAAAAATAGTTAAGTTTCTAATCCATTCAATAGAACTTACAGCACTTCCAAGCATATCAGCGGTAAACATTAACAAGAATATACCCATCGTTGTGGAAATAGTAATAAAATTCTTTTGAAAGATTACTGAAAATAATATGGTAAGACTTCCAAAGAATATTTCAATTACAAATAAATAGAGAGAAAAACCTGCAAGAATATATGGATTATATTCATAATGTACGTATATTTTAAATAAGTACAATACGCTTAAACAAAAAAGTGCAGCAAAAATAGTATAGTAGATAAAAAGGGCTAGGAATTTTTTGAAAAATATTTTTTTCCTGTTTAAAGGTTTTGTTAGCAGATATTCAATTGTTTTAGTTTCAAATTCTGAAACAAAAATATTTGAGGCAAGTATAACAGCAAAAATTCCAGCAAAGATTTCTGCTGCAAACATTACTTTTGCACTGAAGAAACCTTCCGGAGTGATGAATTTTTCGGAAATATTAAAAATCTTCAGCATAAATTTTGGTAGTGAATTTATAAATTCTTTAAGTGAATCTGCATCCTGCATAATTCCATCAACAAAGGGAGCAATCATGCTGGAAAAAAACAGTAAAACTGCAAACCAGATTAAAAAACTTTTTATGTTATGTTTTAATTCCTTTCGAAAAAGCATGAAACACCTCCTATATTTTAATATCCTGTTTTTGAAAAACATATAAAGAAAAAACTATAAAGATTAAAGAAATTAGTAAAATCACAATAGAATTTATATAGTAAACTTTAGAATTTTTAATTGTTTCAATAATAGGCATGTAATGGAAAATACTAATTTTTCTTAGAAATTCCGTGTTTTTAACCCCTTCGGTAACAGTTGAAGCAAAATACATAAAAAATAAAATTCCTAAAAGCAAGGAGTTGGTGAGTTTACGACTTTTAATATATAAAGATATCAATATTCCAAGGAAAGCAAAAAACACTTCAGTTACAAAAAGATATAAACTAAAAGCAAAAAGTATTTTATTACTGTACTGACCACTTACAAATAACTTGAAAAATAAAAGTTCGCTAAACAGGAAAATTCCAAAAAGAATTAAAAGATCAAAAACTATTGCAAAGAGTTTATGGATAAAAATTCTTTTTCTTGAAAAAGGTTTTGTAAGTAGATATTCAATAGTTTTGTTGTCAAATTCACTTGCATATAATTTGCTGGCAAGTAAAGAACCAAAAATACCAAAAAAGATATACATAAAAGTCATCCCTTCAGACCCGAAAAGTCCTTCAGGTCTGGACATTATTGAAATATCCATATTAAATGCTTTTAAAAAAGTGTCCGGCATTTTTTCCAAGAAAGTTGTAAAAGGAGAATTTTGTTTAGTTATAAAATCGGTAATAGATGCAAACATTAGATTGAATAAAATTATAACTAAAACCCAAATAAAAAGATTTTTGAAAGTATATTTTATTTCTTTTTTTAAAAGTGTCATATTTTCACCTCTATTTGTATAATTCAAGAAAAATATCTTCAAGTGCGGGATTTTTAATTTCTATATCATAAAAATCAGTTGTTATTAAATCGCTTAAAAAGTTTTTCAATCTATTTGATTTAATTTCAAAAACATATACATTGTCTTTTTTAGTATAAGTATATTTTTCAAGGCTGTCTGTAAATTTGAGATTATATACATATATAAGTTTTTTAGATAAATCTTTCAAACTTTCAATTGTTCCAGTTTTTACAATAACTCCTTCTTTTATCATTGCGAAAGAGTCGCATATTTTTTCGACTTCTGATAAAACGTGGGAGGAAAACAAAATTACAGATCCGTTTTCTTTGTGTTTTTTAATCAGATCATAAAATGTTTGTTGAACCAATGGATCAAGGCCATTTGTTGGTTCATCTAAAATTAAATATTTTGGTTTATGCACGAGAGCTTGTAAAATAGCAACTTTCTTTTTATTTCCAAGAGACAAAGCTTTAAATTTTTTATTTAACTCAATTCCAAGAATTTCAATTAATTCTTTTTCATATTTTTTATCAATGTTTTTATAAAAAGATCTATTAAACTCTAGAAATTCCTTTACCTTCATGTCTCCATAAAAATTTACCTCGCCAGGAATATAACCGATTTTTTCTTTAATTTTATCTATTTCAAATGGCATTTTAAAATTTGAAATTAATGCATTACCATCGTTGGGTTTTAAAAAACCTGTTAAAATTCTGATTGTTGTTGTTTTACCGGCGCCATTTGGGCCTATAAGTCCTAGAATTTCACCCTCCTTTATTTCAAAATTTACATTTTCAATTCCCCTGTTTTTTCCATAATATTTTTTTAAATTTTTTACTTTTATCATCTTTATTTCCTCCCATTCTCTTTCCAAGTTTTTCAAACTGATTATAACATAATTGGTTATATGAACGGAGATATTGTAAATAAAGTTTGATTTTCGATTTTATTATTACTGAAATGTTAAAAATTCAAAAGAGTGATATAATTTATTTTGAAATAAGCAGAAATAAAGGAGGGGATTTTGTTGTTTGGTGATATATTAATGCATATTACGGTAGTTCTAGTTGCATTGTTTGCTCACCCAAAGTTAACATATGAGTTTAGCGTCCCAAAGTATGCCATACTTACTTTGGCTATTTCAATTCTTTTTACAGTTTTACTTTTTAAATGGTTAAAAGAAAAGAAAATACGGTTCTATATATCCAGTGCGCATATTTTATGGTTTTTATTTGCTATTGTTTCGATAATTTCAAGTTTTAATGTTCTAAGGGATAACCCCTTTTATTTTAGACAATCTTTTGATATTGCTTTGTATGTTTTATTTAATGTGCTTTTAGCAATTTATTTCAGCACCGTTTATAAAGATAAGAAAAAAATTAATACTTTGTTGTTTACTTTTTTAATCACTTCGTTAGTTATTTCCATTGATGCCCTTTTAAACTTTTATTTAGGAATTGATTTGTTTTTGGGAAATGTCGGAGAACCTTTTACTAGAGCGGCTATAAAATCCACAGTTGGAAATGTTATATTTACTGCAAACTATATTGATATGCTTCTACCTATTGCACTGTATTTCATCTTGAGTTTCGATTTAGGAATTGAAAAACCTACATTTCTTAAAGTATTTTCGTTAAAATTATTTTCTTCGATTTCTTTTATCGTTGGCTTGGTAGCTGTTGTTGTTGCTCAAACTAGATCCGAATATTTAGCAATTATTGTAATGACAGCATTATATGCGGTTTTTTATTTTATTTGGAGCCGAAAGAAAAAAGACAAAGCATTTGAGCAAATTAAAACTACAGATGAAAAACTTGCAAAGAAATTAAAACGCTTAACCCAATATCTTTTTGTTGTAGTGTTAGTACTTTCATTATTAATTATTGTGATATACAATACTCCAAATCCCCTCACAGGAAATGGCAAAGTAAGTATGACTGACAGATTTGCTGCAATGGCTTCTGTTTCAAGTAAAGATGAAAGATTCCTGTCCTGGTTTACATCTCTGGAATTATGGGAAGATCACAAATTATTTGGAACTGGAATTGGCACCTATCAAATGTTATCTATAACAAAAATGGGTGAATATCTTGATAAGCATCCAGAATTATACTATGGATGGAATAATTTTAAGAGAGCTCATAACGATTATTTCCAAGTATTGGGAGAAACAGGTATTGTTGGATTTATACTGATCATTCTACTTTTACTAACTCTAGCATATTACTTTTTTACTATCCCAAAGAAAATTGATGATAGAGATGATTTGCTCCTGTTTTTATCATTATCTATTGCAGTAGTTGGTTTTGCTATACAAAGTGTGTTTAGTTTTCCAGGGCATCTTCTGCCCAACGCACTAGCTGCAACTTTCTTTGCTAGTGTTGCAATTGGACCTTATTTTACAAAGAAAGAATTAAAAGAAGTAAAAGGTGGTTTAGTTTTAATAGTTTCCGTACTTGTTCTTTTATCTGTTTATACTTCAACTTATCTTAGATGGAATCATTTTATATCAGAAGTTTACTTTAAAAACGGTAATGGTTCATATATGACATATGTGAAAATTCTAGAAGAATTGCCAAAGGCTGATAATTATATTAAGCAACTTGAAAACGAATTAAAAAACCTTGAAAACTACAGTGGTCAATTTGCTTATTTAAATCCACAGACTTGGAAAGAACAAAAACAAAAAGAGCATATGCAAAAAGGTTTACCTTATAACGAATTAGACATAGAAAATCAAAGACTTGCAGAGGTCAATAAAATAAAAAATCAAATTCTTTCTCAAATTTCACAATTAAAATCACAAAAATCACAATTACCGCAATTAGCTGCGCAATATTATGAAAAGGCAAAAACACAACTTATAAAAAGTGTTAGTTTAAATCATACATATGGAAAATCTTATTTTTACCTGGGAACTTTAGCTGTTCAAAATTACAGATTGAATAATTTAAGAAATAATATTCAAACACATTATAAAGAAATCTTTTCTCAAAATTTTGACGAATTTCAAAAAATTATATACGATAAGTACAAATATAAATGGCTTGAAAAATTAATTCCGTATATTGAAAAACATCCAGAAATACTTAGTAAATTCGATTTTGCAACAATGCAAGCACTTATTGATTCAATTGGTATTTATGAAACATCATTGCTTTCATTTAATGAAAGAAACACATATAAAGCCATTGCAATGAGATATCATTCATTGCACAACATGACAAAACAACTACTATCTGTTTTACCACAAGACAGTGAATACTATAGTTATGTAAAAGAATTGGTTGTAAAATATTTTGATAGTTATTCTAAATATGTTAAAACTACGATTTATAACATGCCTGGTGGCTGGAATAGATTCCCAGATTGGAAGAATCCCGATGTTTCCAAAGAAACAGCAGGGCAAGATATTTACAGGTTTTATGCAGGAATGACGTTAAAACTACAACCACCATCTGTTATTCCAGTTAGAGAGTTATTGTACTGGTTAGCTAACATGGAGGTAAAAGCGGTTAAGTATATGACTCTAAAAGGTGTATGGGGAGTTCCAAATGGGGTTTTAGACTTTTTACACGCCAGTGCAATTGAATACTATAAGGCTGGTCAAAATCAAGAAACACTATATACTTTAGAAAAACTAGCAAAATTATATAAAGATTCATATATAGATGCAAAAGAACAAATGCCAAAATATGCCGATAACTTAAAAAGTACGGTTGTAAATATAAAAAATACATATAAAGAGAAACTTAGCTCACTTTTGGAAAACTCAAATATACCTAAACCTGCAATAGATGCAATTTTAAATTCATTTGATGAGACAATAAATGAAATTGAAAAAACATTTGAAACATATAATTACATGGGATTAGAAGCATCATTTATGAAAAAATTAACACAAACTGATTTTTCTAAATGGTATGATCAAAGAAAAAATAATACTTGGGTATCAGTTTCAGTTGAAAAACTTAATAACTTTATTTCACAACTGAAAAACATGGGTTTAAGTATTCAAACCTTGCTAAAGGTTAAGGATACAATAGAAGGAATTATCACACCTCCAACTGCGGCGAATATTTTTGAAAGTTATCAAAGATTCATAGCGCATTACGAACTTATTTTAAATGATATGAAATATATTGCATCAAATTTGAAAGATAGATATAATGAACTTACTGATAATATGTGGGAAAGTGAACTAAAAGATTGGAGTCAAGTTTTAACAGAAGATGGTACTCCCCTTAATACAAAAGATGAAGTAATGAGTTATTTAGATAAACTTTTGAAAAAATAAACAAAAAAGCTCCAGGTGCGCCTGGAGCTTTTATTATAATTTTTTAATTTCTTCAAGTTGTTTTTTGAGCTTTGTTTTTGCAATATCAATGAACAGATTTTTATACTTCAAAAATAGTCCAAATATATCAGGATCAAAATGACCATCTTCTTCATTAATCATTATCTCTATAGCTTCATGAGCTGGATATTCAGAACGATAAATTCTTCTAGTAGTTAAAGCATCGAAGACATCTGCAACAGCAACAATTCTTGCTTCTATCGGGATCTCTTTTCCTTTAAGTCCTTCAGGATACCCCTTTCCATCCCATCTTTCGTGATGATATTTAACGACATTATAGCAAGTTTTTAATATACTATTTTCAGGATGTGTTTTTAATGCGGCATCTATTGCCTCAGCTCCTTTTGTGGTGTGCAATTGCATAATTCGTCTTTCTTCTTCGGTGTAAGTTCCAGGTTTCATCCATATAAAATCAGGAATGACAATTTTGCCAACATCATGTAACCTTGCTGCTTCCTGTATTTCAAGTAAAAAGGTATCAAATTGTTTGTTTTCAATTAAATTTTCTTCAAAACATAATTTAGTTAAAATAGAAGTATATATTTTTACATTTTCACTGTGTAAAGTAGTGTATTTGTCTTTTGAATCGAGAAGTTTTAAAGGAATATCCAGTAAGGCATCTAAATTAATAAACGTTAGTTTTCTAAGAGCGCTTTCAATATGTTTAACAAGAATTTTTTCATTAATAGGTTTAACTATAAAATCGTCTCCTCCTACATCAAGAGACTGTGAAAGAATTTCAGTTTCGTTTTTAATAGTAACGATGATGATATAAGGGTAAAAATCTCTTGAAATTTTTCTAATTTCTTTTATAAATTCAATCCCATTCATTACTGGCATTAATAAATCAACGAGCATGATTCTATATAAACCCGGATTTTTTGAAAAAATCTGCAAAGCTTCCTTACCGTTGGTAGCAATTTCTACATCGTAACCGTTTGATTGTAAAATGTTTTTTGAATAATTTAAAAATAAATTATCATCATCTATTATTAAGATTTTAAATGAAAGCTTTTTTTCCAATATAATCACTCCTCACTTGTTATTATTTACTATTTCTATAATTTTGTCTGCAATTTTATAAGAAGGTAAAATTACATTTGCTCCACCTCTTTTTATTGCTTCAGCGGGCATTCCAAACACGATAGCAGTTTCTCCAGATTCAGCTATTGTAAGTCCACCTGTGTTTTTTATTTTAACCATACCTTCTGCTCCATCGTCTCCCATGCCAGTCATTAAAACACCAATTGTTTTTTCTTTAAAAAATTGAAGTACATTTTCCATAGTAATATCGACTGATGGTTTAAATAAGTGTTCTGGAAATTTAGAAAGCCATATTTTAAGTGTGTTTTTTCCACCTTGTCTTATTTTTAAGTGATATCCAGCTTTACCTACATAAACATATCCAGGCTTAACTTCCATTCCATCTTCTGCTTCAACTACTTTCAATTCAGAATATTTATCCAATCTTTCAGCGTATTGTTTGGTGAATCCAGAAGGCATGTGTTGTATAAGAAATATAGAGGCATTTAGATCTGCTGGTAATTTTGGAAGAACATCATATATGGTTTTGGGTCCACCAGTTGAAATTCCTATAACTACGCCATAAAAGTCTATTTTATCTCTTGATGATGGTTCAAGACTTAATTTCTGTTTTTCCTCGATATCAATTTCTTTTGAAAGTTTATTTAAAACATTTTTATCTTTAGAATACAGATATGCTTCCTTTATCTTTTTTATAAGAATTGATGAAATACTTTCAACAGTAAAAGGTCCACCACCTTTTGGTTTAGGTATAACATCGAATGCGCCTATTTGCAATGCTTTAATAGTTTCTAAAGCACCCTCTTGAGTTATTACTGACAGAATAATTACGGGACAAATTTTTTCTTTTACTAAGGTTTCTAATGTTTTAAGCCCATCTAATTTTGGCATTAAGACATCAAGCGTAATCACATCAGGTTTGAGTTTTCTTGCTTTTTCAATTGCTTCGAGCCCATTTTCTGCAAAATCAATTACTTCTAAATCGGGATCGGACGAGATTATTTTTTCCAAAATTTTCCTTGTTAATGCAGAATCATCTACAACTAATACTTTAATTTTCATAAAATCACCTTCATTTTAAACGTTTTAATTTTATGTTCGATTTTTTCTTTTTTTCTTTTGTTTTTTTTGGATCTATACTTTCTTGTGATAAAGAAGATATATCCTTCTCTTTCGAAAGTTCCTCTATATTAATTTTTTCTTTTGAAGTTAGTAATTTGTCGATTTCAAGGATCAAGATAGTATTTGTAGAATCTTTTATTGCTTTCTTTATTTTGTTTGATTTTCTTCCTAATTCAGGAATATCTCTTATTTGTTCTTCGTAATATGATCTTGTATCTATTACTTCATCTACAAGCAAAGCAATTTGTTGATCATTAATTTTACATATTAGAAATTTGTAGTTTTTTTGTTTGGAAGAAGTATTTGTAAGTTTCTTTCTTAAATTTACTACTGGAATGATATTTCCTCGATAGTTCAAAAGTCCTTCAAATGAAGATTTTGAATTTGGGATTTTGGTAATATTATTTGATGAGAAAATTTCAAGAATATTTTCTATAGAAATTGCAAAAATATCATTATTTAGCTTAATTATAACATATTGAAGTTGCTTTTTTGGTTTTTTAAGAGTTTGTTCTTTTTTAAATTCTTTTTCTAAAAATAATAGATCTTCTTTTAAGTAAGAAAGAATGTCGATCAACATGATTAATTTTCCATTAATTTCAATTATTCCCTTAAGTTCAGAATTTTTTTCTGTAGAAAATGGTGTATTTAATATATCTTGTTTGTCAACATTTAATATATTTTCAACAGAGTCTACCAATGTTCCTACTAGAGAATTATTTAATTTCAAGAAAATTATTTTTGAATTTGTCAGGTATTCTGTGTTATTAAATTCCAATAATGATTTTGTATTAATGACAGGAGTCAAATAATTTCTATTTTTAATTATTCCTTCCACATATGAAGGTAGATTTGGAGCAAAATTAATTTCTCTGTAGCTAATAATTTCTTCGACGTCTTTTAGTTGAAATGCATATAAATTGTTATTTAATTTAAAAGTCAAAATTTTAAAATAATCTTTTTTTTCAGTTATTTGTTCTGTTTGCTCTTTTTTTACAAATGGTTTGGTTGATTTTTTCTTAAGATTTTTTGATGATAATTTTTCAATTAATTTTTCAGTATTTAGAATGAAATATACATTTTCATTTTTATGAAATATTCCTGATATTAACTCATTTTCTGATTTTTGTTCAATTTCTTCTGGAGAAATACCGAGAATTTCTTCGCTTGAGGAGATTGTTAATCCAATAATTTTATTGTTTATTTCCAGGATTAAAAATTTATGTTTGGTGTTTATTTTTTTCTTTTTTATTAAAACATACAAATTCAAAACAGGAATTATTTCGCCTCTATAGTTTGCTATTCCTTCAACAAAACTCGAAGTCATGGGGATTTTTGTTATAGATAATGAATCAACAATTTCTTTTGTATATTTTAATGGCACAGCAAATCTTTGATTTGATATGGTAAAAGAAACAAAAAATTGAGAGGTGTTCATTAATCACACCTCCAAGCTTTGTCTTAATTCTTCATTAATCTCAATTATTTCTTCTATGGCCTTTGAAAGTTGGTTTAAAGCTACTACTTGTTGCTCTGAAGCTTTTGTGGATTCTTCAATTGCCGAGCTAGATTGTTCCACCGCAGACGAGATTTGTTCTACAGATTTACTGTTTTGTTCAATTGCAACTGAAATTTGTTCAAATTCTTTAGAAATATTTTCAAAGAAATTGTTAAATAGAGAGATTTTTTCATTTAATTCTTCAACAATTTTAAAAGATTCCTGAGCTTTTGAAACTTCGGAGATAGATTCCCTTGAAGAATTGGATATTTCAAGCGTTAAATTATTGATGAAGTATAAAATGTTGTTAATTAATTCTTTGATATTTTCAGCATTTGTAGAGGTGTCTTCTGATAAATTCCTTATATCTGTTGAAACTACTTCAAAGCCCTTTCCATATTCCCCAGCTCTAGCAGCTTCTATTAAACCGCTTATTGCAAGCATATTAGTTTGAATTGTAACCTTTTCAATGAGATCAATGAACTTTTCAATTTTCCTAGTTTTTTCTGAAAGTTCTAACATGTTTTTAGAAGAGTTTTGATAGTCTTCGGAAATCGTTTTGATATTATTTATTAATTTTGAAATATTATCTTTGTTATTGTTAAGCATATTTACCGTTTCTTGCAAAAATTTAATATCATTTTCTATGATATTGTTCAGTGAGAAAGCTTTTTTAGAAAGAGTTTCAATTATTTTGGAACTATTTTTAGACGCTTCTAAAAGAAGTTGAGTAGCTTTTCTAAGTTGCTCAAGGCCAGAATTAATTTCTTCGGATGCACTAAGCAATTCTTGAATGTTAAATGATAACTCATCGGATGAAGAGGCTAAAAAATCAACAATTTTAGAAATGTCAGAAGTTGTTTTTAATTCTTCAGCAAGTTCAACTAAAGCTTGAGCAGTAGTCCTAACTTCTGAAAAGCCTTTTACCTGTTGGTTTAAGGCAGTTGCAGATTGTTCTGCTGCAGAACTAATTTGCAATGCACCACTTTCAACTGTAAGAGATTGATCTAACAATTTATTAGTTAATTCAACAATTTCATCAAAATCTAATTGAGTATCTAGCATATGTTGAACAATTTGATCAAAATTATCGGATATTTTACTTAATTCATTTGAAATATCAATCCCCAATTTAACCTGAGAGTTTGAATCAGAAACTATTTTATTTATCATTTCTGAAACAGAAGAAAGACTTTTTTCAATTTGTTCTACAAATTTTGCAATTTCTCCCGCTGAATTTTGCGAAGTTTCGGCAAGTCTTCGTATTTCATCTGCAACTACAGAAAATCCTGCTCCATATTCTCCAGCTTTGGCAGCTTCAATCGCAGCGTTTAATGCGAGTAAATTAGTTTGATCTGCTATATTGGATACAACTTCAACTATTTCAATAATTTTCTTTGATTCTTTTTCAAGTTGGGATAATAAATTAGCAGCCTCCTTGTTTTTTTCGGCAGATTCATTCACAATAGAAATTAAATTGTTGAGATTATCAATCATAAATAAAATCCTTTGTTGCGAAATTTTGGAGGATTCAACCAATTCTTTAATATTTTCTTTTATTGAATTTATACTTTTTGAAATTTGTTCAATAGCTGCCTTGGATTCTTGTGCTGCACTTGAAGTTTGTTCAGCACTTGAAGAGAACTCTTCAATTGCTCCAGAAAGTTCTTCTACAGCTGAAGATGCTTCTTCAATGCCAACCAACAGTTCTTGTGCAGCAGAAGCAATTCTTTCTGATAAAGCTTGTCTTTTAGCGATATTTCTTTGATTTATTCTTTCTTGTGCTTTTCTTCTTACCTCTTCTTTCTTTTTGTTTAAATCTTCTAAACCTACTTTTTCTTTAATTCCGGTTCTTTTTTTCTTAAGTTCTTCTGGAACTTCTAATTTTTTTCTTTCCATAATTTTCACCCCTTATGGATTTTTTATAAAACATTAATTTTTTCAAGGAATTTCTTTTTTTCTTCAATATTTATGTTTCTTAATTCTAAAAAAGGATTTTTAAGGTTTAATTCTTTTTTGTTTCCATGGTCAAGATCCTCAGCAATTACTTTTAAAACACCGTTTATATCAATATAAAAAGTCACGGAGATATTTGCTTCTTCTTTTCTCCAGTAGAATTCTGAAACATATTCTAAATTTCCAAGTTCAATTAAATTATCATTATGTTCCTGTAAGACTTTTATTATCACAGAATTCTGATTATCTCTGGTATTTGTAAACATTTTGGTTGATGAAGTTGGATAAGATGTTCCTTTTTCTATTATTGGAACAAATTGTCCATCATCATTCAAAATTCCCAGAGTATGAGAAACAATATCTTTTAATTCAATATTTTGTAATTTTCCCTCTATTATACCTGCTTGAACAGCAGCACCTAGAGCTACAACTTCATCAGGGTTTATGGTTCCCAAAATTTCAGATTTTTCGAAAATATTTTTAATTGTTTTTTTAAAGGCAGGGATTCTTGAAGTTCCTCCTGCAAGAATTACTTTGTCTATTTGATCAGGAGTAAGATTAGCATCTTTTAATACTTCCAAAATCAGCTTTTTTGCTTTAAGTAGTAAATCAATAGAAAGATTTTCAAATCTCCCTCTTGTTAATGTAATGTTTATATGATATGGTCCATTTTCATTTATTGCAATGTATGGAATTACAATATTGGTTTCTTCAACACTTGAAAGATCTATTTTAGCTTTTTCTGCAGCATTCCATATTTGTTGTAATGCTACTGTATCGTTTGATAAATCAATTCCATCTTTCTTTTTTATAGTGTCTAAAATCCAATCAACAATAACTTTGTCAAAATCAATACCTCCAAGATTCGTATTCCCTTTCGTAGATAAAACTTTGTAAATACCGTTATGGGAGTTTAACAAAGTTAAGTCAAATGTACCTCCTCCAAAATCTAAAACCAATACATTTTGATCAATTGTAGGGTCAAGATTGTAGGCTAATGCGGCTGCAGTTGGTTCATTAAGTAATTTTACAACTTCCATTCCTGCTAATTTAGCGGCTAGTAGTACCCCTTGTCTTTGATTGTCATCAAAGTATGCTGGAACAGTAATTACAGCCTGATTAATTTCTTTATTTAAATAATCTGAAGCATATTGCTTTAATTTTCTAAAAATAAACGAAGCAATTTCTGGAGGAGAATATTCGCATTCAAAAATATTGTATTTATAATCTTCTCCAATCTTTCTTTTTACTAATAAAATTGTTTGCTCTGGTTTAACTAATCTTTGTGATTTAGCTATCTCACCTACTATAACTTCTTCAGAATTTTTAAAATAAACAACAGAAGGAGTTAATCTTACTCCTCTTTCGTTTACAATTATTTGGGGTTTTAGATCATCATCAATGAATGAAACAGAAGAATTAACGGTTCCAAAATCAATTCCTACAATCATTTTTATTCTGCCTCACTTAAAAGAGAATTTAAATTGTATTTTATTTCTGAATTATTACTGTCTATTTTGAGTGCTTCCTTCAATAACTCAATAGCTTTTGATGAAAAACCATTTTCGGCTAAAATTACCGCTGCATTGTTTAAGGCTTTTGCTTTCAATTTTCCATTTAATTCAACTACTTTCATATAATAGTGAAAAGCAAATAAATAATTTCCATTTTCATCATCTTTTAAAGCTTTATCAAAAAACTGATCTTCAATGGTATTATCAAATAGGTTATCAAGTCCTCTTCCAAGTAATTTAGTGTTATTTTTCAAGGTTACTAATCCTCCTAAGCAGTTCTTTTGAGATTTTTCTAATAGCTTCACTACCACTAGATTTTGGGGAATATTTAAAAATTGGCAAACCATGGCTTGACGCTTCAACAAACTTAATGTCCTGTTTTAAAAATGGAAATAATTTATCTTTACCAAAAGTATTTTCAATTTCTTTGAAAACTTCCTTTGATATTTTTGCTCTAGAATTCAGATTTACAGGAATTATTCCAAGTAATTTCAGATTTGGCGCATACATTGAATTGATTTTATAATAAATGTTCATCATATTTGCAATTCCAACTAAGGAGAAAAAATCTAATTTTACTGGAATAATAAGGTAATCAGATGCTACCAAAGCATTTATTGTGATTAGCCCCAAAGAAGGAGGAGTATCAATAATAATAAAATCATAATCCTTTTCAAATTCAATCAGAAAATCTTTTAAAATTGAATTTTGATTTTTAAAATTTGAAAGTTCAATTTCCAAAGCAGCTATATTTTCATTTGATGGGATTAAATCAAGTTTACTTGTTTTTATAATAACATCTTTATTAACTTTTTTGTTTTTAATAAATTCTATTAGAACTTCATAAATGGTATATTTTAATTTAAAAACGTTCAAACCAGCATGGATAGTACTATGAGCTTGAGAATCAAGATCAATAAGCAACGTTCTATATTTCTTATTAGCCAAATAACTTGCTATATTAAAAGATAATGTAGTTTTTCCAGTCCCTCCTTTTCGGTTAGAGAATACAATGGTTTTTGCCATCATATCACCAGCTCAATAAGGTTTAATATAGGAACAACTGTTCCATCTTCTATTATTGTTGCGCCAAATAAGAGGTTATTATTAGTACTAATTTCAGGAATATTTTTAATCAAATATTCATTTTCTTCTATTATTTTATTAACTACAAGAGCAACTGTTCCATATTCAACATTATCAATTAAAACTAAATTAATCAAATCATTGTTAACAAGATACTCTTTTTTATTAAATTCAAAATTTTCAATTATAGTATCACCGAATATCACAGGAACAATTTTATTTCTTATTTTAGTGAAATATATTTCTTTATGGGAATATATTTTACTTGAATTTAATTTAAATATTTCATGTACAAATTCCATTGGTATTATAAATTTGAAATTTTCTATCTCTACAAGCAAACCTCTTACGATAAATAAAGTTAAAGGCAATTGTAATGTTATTTTTGTGCCTTTTCCAACCTTTGATTCAATATAAATTTTCCCTCCAATTTTTTCAATAGTATTTTTAACAATATCTAAACCAAAACCTCTTCCTGAAATTTCATTGATATTGTTTGAGGTTGAGAAACCTGGTTCAAATATATAATTAATTATTTGTTCATCAGAAATATTCATAACTTCTTCAGGAGAAATTAAATTTTTTTCAAGGGCTTTTGCTCTAACCATTTCAGGATTTATTCCCTTTCCATCGTCTATTACTTCAATATTTACAAAATTTCCAGAATAATATGCGTTGAGTACAATTTCTCCTTCCTCATTTTTTCCAAGTTTTAATCTTTCCTGTGGAGGTTCAATTCCATGATCGATTGCATTTCTTACAAGATGAGTTAATGGATCTTCAATTATTTCAATAATATTTTTGTCTATTTCTACTTCACTTCCTTTTATAATCAAATTGACCTTTTTACTTAGCTTTATTGATAAATCTCTAATAGTTCTTCTAAACATGCTAAATAAATCCCCAACTGGAACCATTCTTATGGAAATTGCTACATTGTAAAGTTCGGAAATAATTTTATTTAATCTTGTAACATTATTTTTTGTTTTTTCATCCTGAATAACATTCATTTTTAAAATATAGGATAAAAAATTCTTTACAGTTGTTAATTCTTCAATTAGATTTATTAATTTGTCAATTTTTTTTCTATTAACTTTTAAAATTGGAGATTTTGTTTTTGTATCTACTTTAGTTTCTAAAACTCTCTCTTTTTTGTTTTTTTCTGCCTCTTTTAGTTCAATGTCTGTTTTTTCTATTGATGTTTTATCAGTTTGTTTTAATATATTATATAACTTGCTGATTGTTTGATATGCTTGATCAAAATCATTTTGTTTAATTGATGATTCAGCACTGTTTAAAATCTCTATTAAATCTTTATTTTTTAACAATTCCAGACCATTTTTAATGGGAAGAATAGAATATAAAGCATTTCCTTTCAATTCGGGATTTTCTTTTAACACGTTAAGAAATTCAAGAAATTGAGAGATCAAATTTATTAAAGTTTCTGATATGGTTTCTGTAGGCCTACTGATTTCATTTATTTCAATTTTCTCCACAGGATGCTGAATTTTAGATGTATTAATATTTTGTAAAAATTTATCAATTTTATCTTTGTCAAAAGGAATATTTTGCAAAAAACTATTTTTCAATGTTTTTAAATAATCAACAGCTTGAAATAATAAATTTACAGGTAAGTCAATATTTTCTTTAATTGATTTTTGAACCAAATCTTCAAATTTATGAGAAATTTTTTCTATGTATAACAAAGAAATATTATCTGAATTTTCGGGAAAAGAAAGTATTAATCGCGAACCACCTTTTATACTATGAAAATATCTCATTATATCTTTTAAAAGTTCACTATTGTGATTTTGTTCATAATCTAATAATGCGTTTTCCAATTTTGTTATATTGTCTTCCAATTCAACTGCATATTCTTCTAGTAGTTCGTTTAATGATGAAAAAGAAGAAATTTTATCTTTTTCCTTTGAAGCAGTCCTGCTTTCAAGATAGTTAATAATTTCCTTATATTCTTTTGAATCTTTAATGTCTTCTAGGGGAATATCTATTTCTGACATGTCGCTTTTATTTGCATAATTTGAGATTGTATCAAAGGTGTTTTTAATGATCTGCAACAATTGTTCTAAAATGTGGATATCTTTGTTGTCAATAGTTTGTAAATTTTTCAAATGTTTATTTTGTTTTCTTATAATTTCGACAAGAAAATCTAAATTTATAAAATGAGATAAATCAATGATTGAGCGTAAAGTCTCTATTATTTTTACAATTAAGTGATTGTTTTTTGGATTTTTTTTAATTTGGTTTATTGTGTTATCCAGATTTTGAATATACATAATTATTTCTTTCAGAATATTTTTAATTAATATAATATCATCATCTGCAAATTTCAAAACTCCCACCTCTTAATCTTTTAATAGTAATTTGATAGTGGATATAAGAGCTGAAGGTTTGGTTGGTTTAATTAAATAATAATTTGCGCCTGCTTTAAATCCTTCACTCTTGTCATAATTTTCATCTAAAGTGGTTACAATAATAATAGGAATTTTTTTAAATTCCTCTTTTTCCCTTACTTTTTTAATAAATGTAAGGCCATCCATGTTTGGCATATTTAAATCAGTTATAATACAGGAAATATCAGGATTAGAGAATAATTTTTCAAGAGCATCTGCACCATCTATTGCTTCGATAACTCTATATCCTGCGTTCTTTAATACATACGCATGATAATTTCTTGCCATTTTTGAATCATCTACAATAAGGATTTTTTTCATAAATTTCGACCCTCTTTTGATAAAGGTTTTTGATACACCAAAAACTCCCCCATTTTTTTTAATTCAAATGCAGTTGTGATTCTGCTAAGAGATTCTGAACTTCCAAGAAAAATATACCCTCCTGGTTCCAGCATATTGTAAAATGTTGATACAACCTTAATTCTAGAAATTTCAGAAAAATAAATCAATACATTTCTACAGAATATAAAATCAAAATCACTTCCAAAAGATAGCAAATGACTTGAGTCAAAAAGATTAACTTTATAGAAAGAAACATTGTTTTTTATTTCTTCTCTTACATAATAGCTATCATTATATTTAATAAAGTATTTGTTTAAATATTTTTTGGGAGCAAACTTGACTGATCTTTCAAGATAGCTTCCCTCTTTTGCTTTTTTTAGAGCATTGTCATCTATATCAAGGGCAATGATAGAATAGTCTACGTTACTTGGTAACATTTCGTTACATATTATTGATAAGGTATAAGGTTCTTCACCTGTAGCACAACCGGCAGACAACAGTTTTATTTTTCTTTTTTTTGTTCTTTCTAATAATTCCGGAACACAGTATTCAGCAAAAGCCTGTAGTTGTGGAAAGTCTCTGAAAAAATGAGTTTCATTTATGGTTATTTCATTTATCAACTTTGTAAATTCAGATTTATTTGTATCATAAAATTTCAAGTATTTTATATACTCTTCAAAATTTTTAAATTTAGAACCTTTGAGCGCTTTATCAACTTTTCGCTGAAGTAAATAAATTTTATTATCAGGTATGAATATTCCTGTTTTTTCATAAATGAAATTTCTGAGTTCTTTAAATTCTTTAAATCCGAAAACCATATTTTGCACCCTTTTCTTAGTCTAATTCATTTAACTCATTTAATATATCCTGGCAAATTTCAATAATTAATTCAGAAGAGGAGTTTTTGGAAATTTCAATTATTTTGTTTTTGTATTTTATTAATTTTTTCTGCCCAATTAATTCCAAAGCACCTAATTGAATAAGCTCATCATTGGTTTCAAGAAATTCATTAATCCTGTCCAAAAGAATGTTGGGATTTATGATCGAAATCAACATTATAATTTCATATTTGTTTTCAGATGGGATTTCATTATCTAAGAATGACAATAAAAGTTGAGTAATTTTATTTGATAATTTTTCATCTATTTGATTTTGATATTTTTCAATGAAATCTTTTATTGTATCAATTATTTCTTTATATGCAATCTCAAATTTGGATGGAGCAACTTGTAATATGAAATTGATGTCATCAAATTTAATTTTTGAAGATAAAAATTTTAAAAGAGAAGGAAGGATTATATCATTAATTTCTTTTTGATTTGAGAGAAAGTTTAATACCTCATCGTGATGTTTTTCAGTACCAATTTTCTCAAGAGTTTCAAGACAAGTGCAAATAAGAAATGGATCAGAAGTTTTTTTTAAAATTTTCACAATTTTATCATTATATCTTGTATCGTAATAATATCCTATATATTCAACTGCTGCAATGACATTGTTGACTTCTTCATCATCTAAACATTGAGAAATTAAATCAGTGGATTGAGGTGAATTTGAAAGGTATAAAGCATCCAAAGCGTATTTTCTAATATGTTTGTTTTTATGTTTTATAAGTTCTTTTAAAATCGGTTTTGAAACGTCCCATAATTCTGCAAGGATCATTACTGCAGAATTTCTAAGAAAGGCATCTTTTTCAAACAAAAGTTTCGAAACTTCTTCGGCTGTTTCTTTGAATTTAATGGTTTTTAAGACTTTTACAGCAGTTTCTCTAATTATTTGTCTATTATCATTTTTTAAAATTTTTATAACCTCATTAATTTTTGAGACGTCTTGTGTTTCTCCTATTTTTAATAACTCTTCAATAACAATAGAAACATCTTTTTCTTTATTTTCCATAAATTCACCTTCTTTATATCTATCATTTATTATTATTATATAATATTGTACTAGAAAACAAAAGCCCCTTCCTTTTTAAAGAGGAAGGGGCTTAAAAATTTTTCAGTTATCAACCTCTTAAGTAAATCAAATACAACGCAAAAAGAATAGCAAGTATCCAATTGAACCAGTGAACATCTTTTGCTTTACCGCTGAATGTTTTTACAATAGGATATACAATTAAACCAAGTGCAATACCATTAGCAATTGAATATGTAAGAGGCATTACAATCATGGTAACAAATGCAGGAAGTGCTTCAGTTATATCATCCCAATTAATCAATTTTAATCCTTTGAGCATCAATGCACCCACAAATACAAGTGCAGGAGCAGTTGCAGCTGCAGGAATTGTTAAACCAAGAGGAGCAAAGAAAAGCATGAGAAGCATTAATATTGCAACAGTAACAGCTGTAAGACCAGTTCGTCCGCCTTCTGCGATTCCTGTACTACTTTCAATGTAAGTTGTAACAGTTGATGTACCGAAAAGTGAACCGACTGATGTCCCAACAGCATCAGCAAGGTATGCCCTATTTGCCCTTGGGAATTCTCCATCTTTTATAAATCCGGCACTCTCAGCAAGTCCCGTAAGAGTTCCAAGAGTATCGAAGAAATCAACAAAGAAGAAAGTGAAAACTACGATCCAAAAAGTTCCAGAAGCAAGATCAGCCCAAGAGAATTTTTCAAAAAGCTTTAGAAATGTTGGAGAAATATCAGGTACTTTTCCTACAATACCTTGATATTTGGTTACATCAAATATAGGAAGAGCACCAATGAAAGTAGAAGCTAAAATACCAATCAATATTGAACCAGGAACTTTCAAAGCAAACAATATAGCTATTATAAAGAACCCTATTATTGCTACAAGAGCAGCTGGTGTGGTTAAATCGCCAAGCGTTACGAAAGTTGCAGGATCTTGAACGACTATTCCAGCACTTTTAAGCCCAATAAAAGCTATGAATAACCCAATACCTGCACTTGTAGCTAGTTTTATGCTCGATGGAACTGCTTTAACAACAAAACCTCTAACGCCAGTTAAAGTGAGTAATATAAAAATTAAACCTTCAACAAATACTGCAGCTAATGCTACTCTCCAATCAATACCTAGCTTTAAACAAACGGTAAATGCAAAATATGCATTCAGTCCCATACCTGGAGCAAGCGCAAATGGATAGTTAGCCCATAGCCCCATGATAAGGGTTGCTGTTGCTGCACCTAAAATAGTTGCGACCATAAATGCACCAAAAAATTGCGTATAGAGATCACTGCCTGGTGTGGCACCGGGAATGACGTTGATTAGAATACTTGGGTTAACAAAGATGATGTAAGCCATGGTTAGAAAAGTAGTAATACCAGCAATAATCTCAGTACGAGCGTTAGTACCGTTTTCTTTAAGTTTGAAAAATTTCTCCACCTAGACCCCTCCCCTCTTAAAATGTGGAACTTTTATTTAATTTGAATTTTAGTTTTACGAGTAAATTCTACTAGTACACCCTCTACAATAATGTTGTCTATATCCATGTGTTCAACAAAATCCACAATCATTTCTTCAAGTTCTTTTTTTTCTTTATTTAACTCTTTAATTGTTTCTTTGACCTTTAAATATCTTTTTAATAATTCTTCAAGTGTTTTTCTTCCTTCGTCCATAGGCTAATCCTCCTCTAAAGCATTTTTAATTTCCAGAACTATTTTTTCAATTTCATTTTTGGTTAGTTCGGGAAAGATCGGTAAAGCAAGTGTTGTTTGAGATAAATTTTCAGCAACAGGTAAATCACCTTTTTTGTATCCCAAATTTTCAAAGCATTTTTGTAAATGTAAAGGTATAGGATAATAAATACTCGTTCCTATACCTTTATCCTGTAAATGATTTTTTACCTTTTCTCTTATTTTATTATTTTCAAATTCTATCACATATTGATGAAAAACGTGGTATTTAAAAGATTTCTTTAGGATTTTGGGATACTTAAGGGATAATTTCCAGTTATCAAAGTAATTAGCGTATGTTGAGGCGATGTTTATTCTTTTTTCAGTCCATTCTTCAAGGTATTTAAACTTTACATTGAGTATTGCAGCATGTATTTCATCCAATCTGGAATTGTATCCAACAATTTCATGGTAATATTTTTTCTTTGAACCGTGTACTCTTAACACTTTGGATTTTTCATAAATATTTTCATCGTTTGTTACTATCATTCCTCCATCTCCATATGTTCCAAGATTTTTAGTTGGGAAAAAGGAAAATATCGCAGCATCGCCAACACTTCCACTTTTTTTAATCTGCCCTTTTATGATTCCCTCAGAACCTATGGATTGAGCACAGTCTTCCAATATTTTTATACCATATTTTTCTTTCAAATAAGAGAGACCTTCAAGATCAACTGTTTGCCCAAATAGGTGAACAGGGATAATTCCAAATATCTTTTCATTTTTTAAAATCTTTTCGACCTGATTTAAATCAATGTTATAAGTGTTTTTGTCAACATCAACGAAAATAGGTATCCCTTTATTTCTAATAATAGCTGAAGCTGTAGCAAAAAAAGTGTACGGTGTTGTAATTACTTTGTCTCCTTCTTTAATATCCATAGCTCTTAAAGCAATTACTAAAGCATCGCTGCCACTTGCAACACCAATCCCATATTTTACGCCTATAAATTTTGCTATATTATTTTCTAATTTTTCAACTTCTTCACCTAAAATTACTCTTCCATTTTCAATAACTTTGTTTAAAGCATCTAAAATTTCATCTTTTATTTCTTTATATTGCCTTGTTAAATCAAATAATGGAATCATTTTTTCCCTCCCAGTTACAGTATTTTTTTATTGGACAATTTTTGCAATCAGGTTTAACTGGTTTACAAATTTTTTTACCAAATTCAACCATTGAACCATTTAAAGGCCCCCATAGATTTTTAGGAATTAACTTCATTAATTTAAATTCAGTTTCTTCAGGATTTTTAGTCTTAACCCACCCCAGTCTATTTGAGATTCTATGAACATGTGTATCAACGGCAAGAGAAGGTATTCCAAAAGAAACATACAAAACAATGTTGGCGGTTTTTCTACCAACACCGGGTAATTTTAAAAGTTCATCAAATGAATCTGGAACTTTTCCGTTGTAGTTTTCTTGTAAAATTTTTGCAATTTGTATAATACGCTTAGCTTTTTGTCTATATAAACCTGCTGGTTTGATCAATTCATGTAGTTCTTCTGGTTTTGCATTTGCAAGTTCGGCAGGATTTTTAAATTTTTCGAAAAGATTTTTTGCTGCAACTTCTGTATTTTCATCTTTACTTCTTTGACTTAAAACGGTAGAAACTAAAACATAAAATGGCTCCTTATTAAAATGATCTCGAGGAAATTTTTCGATTATTAAATTTGCTACTTTTTCAATATTCATATTTTTCCTCCAGAATTTTCCTTGCAATGCTTTCATCTTTTTTCATTTGTTCAATTAGTTTTTCTGTATTTTCAAATTTCTTTTCTTCTCGTAAATATGACAGAAGTTCAACATGAATATGTTTATTATAAAGGTCTCCTTCGAAATCAAGAATATAAACTTCATATTTAACATGTTTGGTTTTTTCAATTGTGGGTCTCAAACCAATATTAATTAAGCCATATCGCAATTCGGGAGTATAAACCCGGCAAAAGTAAACACCATTTTTTGGTTTTATAAGATTTTTATCTCGTCTTATATTAGCAGTTGGAAATCCTAATTTTTCCCCAATTTGCTTATCTTTATAAACCTTTCCATGTATCGAATAAGGTCTTCCTAGTAAGTTGTTTGCCTTTTGAATATTCCCCGTTTTTATCAAATTTCTAATTAGTGTACTGCTTATTCTTTCACCGTTGGCCATTATGTCTTTAATTACTTTAAGTTCAATATTCTTAGCTTTACACAAATTACTTAAAGTTTCGATGTTTCCAGATGCATTTTTACCAAATTTGAAATCTTCGCCAACAACAATGGCTCTGGTATCTTTTGAAATAAATGAAAAAAATTGTTCGGGTGTGATATCTTTAATTTCTAAAAGATCCAAAGTATGAACAGTACCATACATTTCTAAAAGAGTTATTCTTTCTTCTAAAGTTATCAAAAGACCATCAAATTTTCCATAATAATACTCCATTGGAAAAATAATGGTGAAAATTTCAGGAGTAGATTCATATTTTTGGGCTAAATTTTTAAGTTCTTCAAGAATCTGAACGTGTCCCTTGTGAACACCATCAAAAACACCGATTGTTGCAACCCTCAACTTATCACCTCACAAAAAAATTATAACATATGAAATTATTTTTTAATAGATGAGAAAATCAAAAAGGCTACAAAGGAAGTGAGAACAATGGTTGGTCCAGGAGAGATATCAAAGTAATAGGAAAGATAAAATCCAATGAAAGATACAAAAAGGTTATAAATAACTGAAAAGATAAAGACTGCAGAAAAAGATTTTGATAATTTTTTGGCAAAAAGTCCTGGAATTATTAATAAAGCCCCAAGTAATATGATACCAGATATTTTTACGACACTTACAACTGTAATTGAAATCAATATTAGAAGAACTGTTCTTACTAACTTAATATTAACACCATAAAATTCAGCCATTTCTTCATCTGCTAAGAAAAATAAAATTTCATGTCTCAATAGATAAAGAATACTTATAATTGAAAGAATAACGAAAACTAAAAACCAGACATCATTTAGGTTAACTAATAAAATATCTCCAAAGAGGTAACTGGTAATATCTTGAACATAAGTAGAGCTTTTGGAAAGAATAATTACACCAATAGACATAAATACAGGGAGCAGCATTCCAATAGCACTGTTTTCATTTATTTTGTTCCTATTTGAAAAAAAACTGATTAGCAGTGAGAATAAAACTGCTGTAATAATTGCAATAAACCTGTAGTCAACATCGAAAAATAAACCTATTGCAAGTCCTGCAAAAGCAGCATGAGCCGTTCCATCACCAATAAATTCCATTTTTTTATAAACAACTATTGGTGAAATAATAGCTGCAGCAATTCCTGATAATAAACTAGCAAAAAACGCAACTCTTAAGAAATCATACTGGAAAATTTCACTCAACATTTTTATGCTCCTTTTCGTAGTGGTCTCTTGATCTAATCCATAAATCAAAATCAGGAAATAAAACTTTTAATTCTTCGGGCCTAATTTTTTCACTTGGCCCGTGGCAATGAAGAGTTTTATTCAAACACATGATAGTTTTACATTTTTCAAATACCATCCCAATATCGTGTGAAATCATTATTATAGTTAATTTTTTTTCAGATTTAATTTTTTCTAGAAGTTCATAAAATTTAGCTTTTCCCATTTGATCTACTCCAGCTTCAGGTTCATCTAAAATCAAAACATCTGGTTCAGAAATTAAAGCTCTTGCAAGAGAAAGTCTTTGAAGTTCTCCACCCGACATATTGCCAACCAACCTATTTTCTTTTCCAGCCAATCCTACTTCTTTCAATAATTCTGGAATTTTTCCAATATTCTGTTTGTTTTTGTATGCCCCCATTAAAACAAATTCGTGTGCTTTTATGGGGACTTCTCTGTTTATAGTTTGAAACTGCGGAAGATAGCCTATTTTTCCTTTAATACTTACTTTTCCTTCGAAGTCAGTTATTTTTCCAATTAATATTTTTACAAGAGTTGATTTTCCAGCACCATTGGGCCCTATGATTCCAACGAAGTCACCTTCGGGAATCTTAAAATTTATATTTTTAAGAATTTCTGTGTCATTTATTTTGTAATTTAAATTTTCTACCGTAATAATGAATTTACTCATTTGAAACCGCCTTTCTGATTTCATTTAAATTTTTGTTGTAAAGATCAATAAATGTATTTGAATCAATACCAAGCGGATCAAGAACAAAATAATTTTTCCCTAGTTCTTTAGAAATAATTTCTATTTCCCTTTTTGATTGTTGAACTTCAGAAAAAATGGCAACAATATTCTGGGATTTTATAATATTTAAAAGTTCTTTTATACTGGTCGAGGTATTATGACCTTCTTCAACCCAGTAAATTTCAATACCAAATTCTTTAAAATAATAGTAAAAACTTGGATGATGAACAAGTATCTTACCATTTATATTTTTAAGAATGCTAAATGATTCAAATATAAAACTATTAATTTCACTGATAATTTTTTTTGCGTTGGTTTCATAGAACTCTTTATCTGATGGGTCTAGTTCAGATAATTTTTGTACAATTGCTGGAATGATGTAGTATTTGGCAAAAAAGGGATCAAGCCAAAAATGAGGGTTTTCATATTCCATAAGAATTTTTGGAATAAAATATGAAATATAAAAAACATTGTTATATTTTTCCAAATATGGTTCCAAATAACCATTTGCAATAATTAGATCAGCCGAGTTTAATAATTTTACATCGCTTACTTTTAAGGAGTATACATGCGGATTTACACCCGGTTTTAATAATAAATTAACTTCAGCCTTGTCTTGAACAATATCTTTTACAAGAAGATAGTAGGGATTAATAGTGGTGACAATATTAAGAGAAAAAATTGTAGAAATTAGTGAAAGGAAAAAAACTAAGATTGAAATTCTTTTCATATTTAGCCCTCCTTGCAATTTTCACACAAACCTTTAAAATAAAACACGTGGTCAGTAATTTGAAATTTGAAATTTTTGTAGATGAAATTTTCAAGTTGAGATGCGATACATTTGTTGAAAACTTCAATTTTACCGCAATTTGTACAATACAGAAAGTGATAATGTTTTTTGCTTGAATAAAAATATTTTGGTCCTTTATCAAAAGAAATGGATTTTATTAAGTTTTTTTCTTCTAAAAACTTTAAAGCCCTGTATACAGTTGAAAAATTCGGTTTAAATTTGTTTATTTTATAGATTTCTTCAGCTGTTAATGGTTTTTTGCTTTTTTCTATAATTTTTAAAATTTCCTCTCTCCATTTCGTAAGTTCCATATTTTCCTCCTTGAGAATGCAAATCATTTGCATTTCAATTTTAACAATTTTTGTATATAAAATCAAGCTTTTTGCATATTGATGGGTTTTTATGATATAATATGTTTCGACCAGGGGGGGTATTATGTTATTTTCATTTGAAATTAGTACTAAGAATCGGAATGTTTTAGTTGATATTACAGATAAGGTTAGACAATTTGTTGAGAAATCAGGAGTTGTTTCAGGCGTTTGTATCATATACATCCCACATACTACTGCTGGTGTTACTATTAATGAAAATGCTGATCCTTCTGTTAAGTTTGATATTGAAAATGCCCTTTCAAAAATAGTTCCTCCCAATTTTGATTACACCCATATGGAAGGAAATTCTGACTCTCACATAAAATCAACTTTAGTTTCTCCGAGTATTTCGTTAATAATAGATAACGGTAAACTCATTCTTGGCACCTGGCAAGGGATTTATTTTTGTGAATTTGATGGTCCGAGAAGAAGAAAAGTTTATGTGAAAATAATTAAGGATTAGGAGGGGTATGTTGTTGTTTTACATTGTTGGGTTGCCTGGTTCAGGAAAAACTGCTGTAGGCAAAATTTTGAAAGAAGATTTTGGATATGAAGTAATTGATTTAGATGACATTCTTAAAGTAGAATTTAAAAAAAGTTTTAGCAGAATTCTTCGGGACAATGGATTTTCTGCCATAAGGGCTTTCGAAGGCAAAATTTTGAAGCGGTTCAGAAAGTATAATGATAAAATAGTAGTAACTCTTGGTACTTTGGCAAATTTAGAATTATTTAATGGTAAAATCATATATATAAAGACTCCAAAAGAAAGATATCTTCAGCGTATTGGAAAAATTTCAAAAAAATTAAGATTTGCAGAAGAAGTTTATGAATCTGTTCACAACACGTTTTCTCAAAAGGCTGATTTAGTTATTTCGCCTGAAAATAAGACAAAATTCGAAATAGCAAAGATTATAGATGATTTTTATAGAAAAAACAGAAATAATTAAAAAAATCTTGTTTTTTCTTTGATTATCTATACAAATCTTCAGAAAACCTTATAGATACGTGATTTGCAAAAGTTTTAGTAAAAATGCTATATTATTAACGTATTTAAAGTTATCTTTTTAAGAGGGAGGGAAAAGTATGAGTAAAAAAGAACTTGTCAACATGGTTGCTGAGAAAGTTCCAGGATTAAAGAAAAAGGATGTAAAAGCTGTTGTTGATGCTGTTTTTGCATCTATTTCTGAGGCACTTTCTAAGGGGGAAAAGGTTCAGCTTGTAGGTTTTGGTACATTTGAAGTAAGAAAGGCAGCTGCAAGAACAGGAGTAAATCCAAGAACAAGACAAAAAATTAAGATTCCTGCAAGAAAAGTTCCTAAATTTAGGCCTGGAAAAGATTTAAAAGAGTGTGTAAACAAATAAGTTAATTGTATTTTAGAAAATGGCTCCGGTTTTTCCGGAGCCATTTTTGTGTAATGTAAAGTGTATCTTCAATTTTGATGGGGAGAATAAATATGGAAACAAAGGGAGTAAAACTTTTACAAGGAGATCCAAAAAAAGCTATAATAAAACTTTCAATTCCAATGATTTTTGCTATGCTTGTACAAACATTATATAATCTGGTTGATGGTATTTGGGTTGCTGGTTTGGGCCCGGAATCATTGGCTGCAATAGGTGTGTTTTTCCCAATATTTATGATAATTATTTCCATTTCATCTGGATTAGGTGTAGGTGCAAGTTCTGTAATATCTAGAAAAATTGGTGAAAAAAATAAGATTCATGCTGATATTGCTGCTTCAAATTCAATATTTTTATCTGTTTCTCTTGGGATAATCTTCCTAATTATATTTTTGATTTTCATTAAACCTATACTTGCTATAATAGGGACTTCTGAAAAAACATTAAATTTAACACTACAATATGGCTATATAATATTGTTTTCGATGCCTCTTTTGTTTCTTAATAATACTGCAAATGGGATTTTAAGAGGAGAAGGGGACGCAAGAAAAGCAATGTATGCAATTGCTACAGGTTCAATTTTAAATATATTTTTAGATCCAATCTTTATATATGTTTTTAAGTTAGGTATTAAAGGTGCCGCATATGCAACATTAGTATCAATTTTGGTTTCTTCGGTCTTAATAGTGTATTGGTTGTTTGTGAGAAAAAACACCTACGTTTCTATGCATTTAAAAGGATTTAAATTTGATTTTCATATTGTTAAAGATATATTAAAAGTTGGAATTCCTTCTTCTATCGCTCAGCTTTCAATGTCAGTGGCTATTTTTGTGTTGAATGTATTTGCCGTAAAAGCTGGTGGAGATTTCGGGGTAGCAGTTTTTACAAGTTCCTGGAGAATAATTAATTTTGGCACGGTTCCACTTATTGGTATTTCTACAGCAGTAACTGCTGTAACTGGAGCATCATATGGTCAAAGAAATGGTAGAAAATTGGAAATTGCACATTTGTTTGCAATAAAGTTTGGGTTGATGATTTCATTTTTTGTTATGTTATCAATTATGATTTTTGCTCCTTTTATTGCAAAAATATTTACATATTCAAGTGAAGGGATTCAAATATATGATTCTCTTGTTGATTCTCTAAGAATTCTTTCTCTGTTTCTTCCGGGGGTTCCCTTTGGTATGTTTACTTCAGCAATGTTTCAAGGGATAGGCCAGGGAGTAAAAAGTATGATTGTATCAATTAATAGAACAATCATTATGCAACTTTTGTTTTCTTATTTATACATTTTTGTGTTTAATGCTGGCTTAAATGGTGTTTGGTGGGGTATAGTTACAGGTAATGCAGTATCTGCAGTAATAACCTTTACTTGGGGAAGAGCTACTGTAAAAAAAATAGAAAAAGAGTTTGGAAACTAATTTTTATTTTTTCAATTTCACATTTGAATAAATTTCGAAATTTTGGCAAATATCAGAAAAATCACAGGAAAATTTATAATTTATACAAGTTTTTTCTTTGGAAGTCTTAATTTCATATGAAGTTAAATCTTTTATGTAATTTAAAAATGTCTTTAGTTCTTCCTCTTCATCTTCTACAACTATTGGTACAAAGTTTCCAGAAGAAATTTTTTCAATAACATTTTCTAACCATTTAGTAAATAGCTCATAAGATACTTCGAAATAAGATGTTTTATTTCCAGCTCCTTTTAAAATTAATTTGTTTTCTTCCCTTTTTATGAAATAATTTTTTGGTGTTTTGTTAGAAATATTAAAGAAAATTAAAAAGCTATCAAAATCATTTGAGTTTGTAGAAATTCTATATACAAGATCATAGAGTAGTAATTGTTCAGCATAAATTTTACTAAGCGAACTTTTGTAATCTATTATTGCAATGGATTTTTTCAGAACTTCAGATATATTTTTTTGAATTTCCCTAGAATTTTTTCCAGTAAAATTGGTATAATTTTTATCTAATTCATCGATTCTATCTATTCTTACTTCAAATTCATATTGTTTGTCATTTATTTTTAAATAAGTTTTGTAATGTGATTCAACTTCTTTTGTTTTTCGCCTGTGAAGATTAATTTTACTTGCAATTTTAAGATATCCTTTTTCCGAAAGATTTTCGGATAAAAAATTTGCAAGTAAATTTGAGTATTCAACTATTTTAATCATTTTTGGAAGACTGTATTGTTCCATTTCATTTCTAAAAATATCATTATATTCTTTTTCAACTAATTTTTTAATTTTTTCCAAATCTACCGCATTTTCTTGAGGAAACATATTTTTTTCAAATACTTCTTTTAATATTCTGTGAATTAAAATACCTTTATAAAGGGCTGTTTTATCTTTTGAAATGGGTTTTACTTTTGCAACTTCTCTTAGAAAGTAGTAAAAAGGACAATCAACATATGAAGAAATTTTGCTATGACTCAAAGTTGGAACTTTATAATTCCCAAACCACTCTCTTTTTGTTGTTTTTAAAAAACTTCTTCTTTTTTGTAAAGATTCGTATATTTCTTTGTCTTGAATTGAATATATTTCTTCGGGCCTGGGTAAAATATCATTATCATTTACCGATTTTATATTTTTACAAAATTCCTTCATATATTGAGATGGGAGAATTGGTTCACCTTTTATGCTAGCAATCGGAAATGAAATGAAGTTTTTTTCTGAAAAGATAAAAGAAAGAATGATATTTCTTCTTTCAATTTCTTCAATATAACTTGCAAAAGTTCTAGAATCGCTTTTTGCTTGCAAGATTAAGGGATTAATATTAAATGAAGGATAATAAGAGTCAACAAAATGGACAAAGAACTTGTATTTCTTTTCAACGAATCTAGCAGTTGAAATATCGAGAATTTCAACTGAATTTGAATATCTTAGTGAAGTTCTATAAGTTTCTACATTTAAAATATTATTGAGAATTTTATAGATAAATTCCCAGGATGTTTTTTTACCTTTAAATAAAACAGATTCATATTTTTGAAGCTTTGTTATAATTTCCGAAAATTTAAATAGCGCATTTATTTCTTTCATTATACTTTCATCATTAAGATATTGAGGAATTTTTTTGAATAAAGGAATGTTATTAATAGTTGTTTTTACGAAATCCTTATACCATTCAAAGAAATCTTTCTTTATATTTTTTTCGATTGAAATTAAAAGCTTAAAAGAATTTTTAATTATTTCAGCAAAATTAGTATATTCTTCAATTTTATCAATTCTTTCTTGATATGTATCATCTTCTTTAATTTGAGAGAGTTTTTCAATTTTTTCCAGTATTGGGTCTAAAAAAATCTCCTGTATACTTTTTTCATTTATTTGAGAAGGTCTAAGGTTTAAAGTAAAAAAACCAAATTCTTTGAATAGTTCTTCTACTTGATCCATTGTAAGCTTTCTGTTTGGTATATAAGGCGATTCAATTAATGCAAGTATATCTTCGATTTCATATCCTGAAAATATTGTTTTTAAAGGTTGAAGGAGCATTTTAACTATTTTACTTTCTGATAATTTAACAGTACCGGAAATATTATGAGGAATTTTCATATCTTTTAATTCTTCCGATAATTGAAACATAATTTGATTGTTAGGAGCAATAACTGCTATGTCTCCTGGATTAGCTCCATCAATGATCAGTCTTTTAATCATTCCACAGATATGTTTTATTTCACTTGAAGGATTTTTAAAAGAAAAGCCTTCTGTTGAAGATTTTAAATTAATTTTTGTAGGAGAAACTTCTTTTATCTCAAAATTGTTTTCACTGAGAAATTTGTAGATTTCATCTACTTCCTTGAATGCTCTATCATTAATTTTTCGCCAGACATAAAAATAAACATCTTTACTTTTCTCAAATAATTTTTGAAGGCTTTTTCTTACAAGAGGAGTAAGATCAAAAAATCCACTTATCATCAATATATCTTTTTCGGTTTCAATAAAATCGGCATTTTCAATATACCATTTATATGTAGTAATAGGATCAAAAATATTTTCAGTTTGTTGGAAAAAAAGTGCAATTTCTTTTAAGAGTTCATTTAAAAGTTTGGATAAGTTTCCATCCTGACTTAAAATACTTTCAATTTCTCTATAATAAGTTGGAATATGTATATTTTTGCTGTTATTTAATTCCCAGGCTTTCTCAAATAAATCGAGTATGTAATCTATTATACCTTTAGATCTGGATACAACTCTCAAAAAGTCATAGTAGCTATCTCTGTTTTTTTCATGTGTTTTTATTAGCTCCTCAATTTTTTCGGCAATAAAAGCTTTCAAAAAATCTCTATCAAAATATACGGCATCCATATTGTTTTTTAACAAAGTTTCCGTGACATATTGATTAATAACCATGAATGAATCTTTATTTATGGTTTTTCCATATAAATTTGCAAATTTATCAGAGACCTGTCTTACGTAATAACCTGTTGGACCTATGAATAGAAAAGAATATGGATCGTAGTATTTTTGGATTTCTCTTGCCAGAAATTCAAAATGATTGCTTTTTGGGGCAATAATTATGGCCTTTCTCATAATATCACCTTTTCGTATTTTTCAATCATATTTTTAATTTCTTTTTCAAAATTTTCCTCTGGAGGAGATACTTTAACAATTTCACCAGTTTTTGTAGAAATGATTAGTCCCTCAATTACGTTCCCCAAATCTTTCAATAAGAACATATAAAATTTTATTTGAAACTTATATTTTTCAAGTTTTTCCTTATCGTTTAAGTTGGTATGCTTAAAATCAACTACATAAAAATTCTCACCTTTTTTAAAAACCTTATCAGGTATACCGAAAAGCATATAATTTCTATTTTTAAATTTAAATGGTTTTACCAGCCTCCATTCAGAAAAAATAGTAGAATTTTCAAATAAATTTTCAAGTTTATCAGAAATTTTTATTTTTAAAATTCCGGATTCTTCCAGGTATTTAAGTTGTGACAACGAGTTAATGGTTGAAAGTTTTTCATGAATTTCAGTTCCTTCAAATGTCTCTTCTAAAAATAAGTTATTTAAATCGTATAATTTTTCCTCTTCATCAATCTCTCTTTCTTTATGTTTTTCTACAAAGTTATATATAGTTGTTGGAGAGATATATGATTTATAAGAAAGATTTCTCAAGTCAACAAGGTTTTTATCCGGTACTTTTTCAGTGTTTATGTCAATTTGAGGTTCAAGTTTTTCTATTTGAACATTTTCAAGTTCTATTATTTCAAAACTGTTAGTTAATTTTTTTATTTGTTTGATTTCAGAATCTGTAAGCTTTAAAAAGTTTCCAGAAAATGAATTAACATCAGGGAAAATTAGAGGAATAAACATTTCTGAAGCTCTTGTTATTGCGACATACAATTTTCTTTGAAGTTCGGTTTCATCGTAGACATCGTTAAGATAAAAAAGTTTGATAGCTTCTACTATTTCAGGTTTATTTGAGTTTCTGAATTCTTCTAAAAATTTTTCTAGTATATAATATCTTTTATTACTTGAATTTGTAAATTGAATTGATTTTCCAGATTTCTTTGCTTTGGTATCTAGAAGGTCTCCTAAAATTACAATTTTGAATTCCAAACCTTTAGCAGCGTGTATTGACATTAATTTAACACTATCAGAACCTTCGTCTTCTAAAGTTGCTTCTCCTTCACTTGTTTCAGATAATTTTTGAATGAGTTTAACAAGTTCGGAAAATGAAGATGCGACTTGATCCATATTTGAAGCTTCCATCAGTAATTTTCTAACATTTAAAATGGCTGTTTTGTAATCTTCAAATTTTGTGAGATTTTCAAAATAATTAAGCTCTTCAATAATACCTTTCATTACTTCAGTGGGTTTAATATAATATTTAAGCTCAGAATATTTTTCAAGTGTTTTTATTGAATGTGAAATTTTTTCATTGGAAAAAGAAAGATTTTTTGATGTTTGGAACAAAGGTTCTCCATTGTTTTTTTCAACGATTTTGTAATAATCTTGAAAAGTACCTAAAACAAGTGGAGAGAAAAAAAATTGCGTAAAATAAAAGTTGTTATTGGGATTTTGAATGGCATTCAAAGTATTTAAAATTGCCTTGATTTCAAGCCTTTTATAAAAATTTCTCCCGCCAACTATGTAAAGTGGGATACCATATTTTTTAAATATTGAAGTATATTTTTCTTCAGCATTTGAAATTCTGGACCTTAATATTGCAAAATCTTTGTATGAGATTGTATGTTCTTTACCATCTTTTGTAGTCAAAGTTTTTCCAACAAGCTTTGAAATTATATATGCAGCGGTTTGTGCTTCTTTTTCAATTTTATCGTCTTTTTTTTCGCTTTTTATAACAATATATTTAATTCTTCCGCCATTTTGTTTTTCAATCCCCGGAACATTTCCATCTATATCAATTTTAGGATTAGAAACATCCATTGAATTAAACCAAAGTTTTTCATATATATCAGGCTCAAGTGTTTTAAAAACTTCGTATTTTTCATTTTCACCGATTAGATGTTTGTTAAATAATTTCTCTTTTGCTATAAAATTAAAAAAGTGGACAAGATGCTTGTTGGAACGATAATTATCTTGAAGGGCTAATACTTTATAATTTTTACTAGCTTTTTTTTCGAATTCCTGTTGAGTATTCAAAAATACAGAAACGTCTGAACCTCTAAATCTATAAATTGATTGTTTTCTATCTCCAACATAGAAAATATAATTGTTATCACAGTGTAATTTATCAAATAATTCCTTTTGAAGATAATTTGTGTCTTGAAATTCGTCAACAATTATATATTTAAATCTCTCTGTATATTTTTTCCTAATTTCCTCAATTTCCAGGATTTCCAAAGTTTTTTCAAGTACACCTTTAAAATCAAATTCAAAATTATCAATGGTGTTTCCCTCATAGATTTCTTTTGCAATAAGTGTCATGATTTTAAAAGCGATCAATGCTTCAGAATCGTCTTTTGCAAATTTCAGTAATTTATCAGAAATAGTGGATTTTTTCATTTCTGTTCGCCAGTTGATTAACGTTTCTTTTAGTAAATCTTCCACTTTATTTAAATCACCCAATTTTTCAAAAAGTATTTTTATGCCATTTTTATACTCTAACAATTCACTGAGAAATTTTTCTATCTTTTCTTTTCTTCTGGTTAATAAATTTGTTGTAATTTTTGTTTTTCCAAAATCAAAAAGTTCAAAAGTATATTTTAATGTAAGATAAGTTGATTTTTCAATTATTTTTGCAGCTTTTATATCGCTGATTATTGTAAAGTTAGGATCTATTCCAACATTTAGATTTTCCTCTTTCAAAATTCTCTGACAAAAACTATCAATAGTTGAAATAACTGCTCTTGGAAGGTTATTATTTATGTTTTCCCAATATTGTA
>Ga0190334_1000097_pt1 | contig 42379 bp, 40 predicted proteins | sample 48720478_MG_FD_161270 | JGI IMG/M metagenome (GOLD analysis project Ga0190334, IMG submission 161270) | Hydrothermal vent sediment bacterial communities from Southern Trench, Guaymas Basin, Mexico - 4872-04-7-8_MG | ecosystem: Environmental > Aquatic > Marine > Hydrothermal vents > Sediment ... | reverse complement strand
CCAGGCCTCGGTCCAATCTTGATCCTCCAGCTCCCGGAATTGGGGTTCGGGGAGCGGCTGGATTTGACTCAAATGCCAGAGGTCCTGCTCGATCTTGTGCCGGATGTGGGGAGTTTCCGGGCTGATGGTCAGATAGGCGCGCACCCATTGGCGATCGAAGCAGGGGGCCTGCTTCTCATCCAGGGCCGGTTCGATCGCCACGCCCTGTGGAATGTGGCGGGAGAGAACCTCGGCGACTGCCTCTGCAAGCTCTCCGTTGACGAGCAGTGAGATTTCGATCCAGTTCAATCCGCCAGGCTCCCGAAGAGATCACGCAACGAATCCAGGAAGGAGCGCTCCTGGACCTGGACCTCGGTGCCGAGCGATTCGGCCAATTGTTCGAGCAGCTTTCGCTGTTCGGGGGTGAGGGTGCGAGGGATCTCGACCGAAATAATCACCATCTGATCCCCACGGCCGTTGCGATTCAAATGCGGGATGCCCTTGCCGCGCAATTTGAGCACTTTGCCCGGCTGAGTACCGGGGGGGATCGTCACTCTCTCTTCACCGTCAAGTGTGGGCACCATCACCTCGGCGCCAAGGGTGGCTTGGGCGATGTTGATGGCCAGATCGAGTAGGATATCGTCATTCTTGCGCCGGAAGTAGCGATGGGGCTTCACATGGATGACGACGTATATGTTGCCCGGAGGCCCGCCGTTTACGCCGGGCTCGCCTTCGCCTGCAAGCCGAATCTGGGTGCCCTCGTCGACGCCGGCCGGGATGGGGATGACCTTCTTGACCCGCTTGCGTTCCAGACCGCGACCGTTGCAGGTGCGGCAGGGGCTGGTAATGGTCTCGCCGCGGCCGCCGCAGGCGGGACAGGTGGTCACATTGACCATCGAGCCCAGGAAGGTCTGGCGCACCTGCCGGACCTCACCGCTGCCGTTGCAGGTGCGGCACCGCACCGGGGTGGTGCCGGGCTCGGCCCCCGATCCCTTGCAGCTCGAACAGACCTCCTGGCGGCTGAACTCGATTTCCTTCTCGACGCCAAAGGCGGCTTCCTCGAATTCGAGAGTCAGATCGTAGCGCAGGTCGGCGCCCCGCCGGGGCGCCGTGCGGCGGCGGGATCGGCCGCCCATGCCGAAGCCAAAGAACTCCTCGAAGATATCGGCGAACCCGAAATCGAAGTCGAAATCCATGCCCTTAAGGCCGGCATGGCCGAAGCGGTCGTATGAAGCGCGGCGCTCCGGATCGGAGAGCACGGCGTAGGCCTCGTTGATTTCCTTGAAGCGCTCTTCCGCGTCCGCACTCTTGTTCACATCGGGATGATATTGCTTCGCCAGGCGCCGGTAGGCGCTGCGGATTTCATCCGCCGTCGCGCCGCGCGGAACGCCCAGGATCTCGTAATAATCGCGCTTCTCTACCATCGCTCAGGCAATATAGAAGGCGCCTGGCGGCGCCTCACACCCTGCAGAGAGGGCGGATCATTACTCTTCCTTGAATTCACCATCGACCACATTGTCCTCCGGCGCCGGACCGGTGCCGGGCTCGCCAGCGACCTGCTCGCTGGCCGTGCGGTGCAGGTCCGTGCCGGCGCGTTCGATCGCCTGCATCAGGGCCTCGGTGCTCTGCTGAAGCGCCGGCCCCGGCTCTTGCTGCAGGCCCTCCCGGACTGTCTGTAGCTTGGACTCGATTTCTTCCTTGGTGGCGGGAGCGAGCTTCTCGCCATACTCTCGCAGGAGCTTCTCGCCTGTGTAGACGGCCTGGTCGGCGTTGTTCTTGATCTCGGCCAGGCGTTTGCGCTCCCGGTCTTGGTCGGCGTAGGCTTTGGCTTCCTCGCGCATGCGCTCGACCTCCTCTTCGCTGAGACCTGAGGAGGCCTGAATGGTGATGGATTGACTCTTGCCGGTGGCCTTGTCGGTTGCGTTGACCTTCAAGATGCCATCGGCGTCGATATCGAAGGTCACTTCGATCTGGGGGACGCCGCGCGGGGCCGGCGGGATGCCATCCAGGATGAAGCGCCCCAGCGACTTGTTATCGGCCGCCATCGGTCGCTCGCCCTGCACGACGTGGATCTCGACCTCAGATTGATTGTCGGAGGCGGTGGAGAAAACCTGGCTCTTGCGGGTGGGAATGGTGGTGTTACGTTCGATAAGCGCCGTAGCCACGCCGCCCAGCGTCTCGATCGAGAGGGTTAGCGGGGTGACGTCCAGCAAGAGGATGTCCTTCACCTCGCCCGCCAGCACACCGGCTTGAATGGCGGCGCCGATGGCCACCACCTCATCCGGATTCACGCCCTTGTGGGGTTCACGGCGGAAGATCTTGCGCACGGCTTCTTGGACCGCGGGCATGCGCGTCATCCCCCCTACCAGGATGACGTCGCCGATATCTTCGGGCTTCAGGCCGGCATCCTCCAGCGCCTGCTGGCAGGGGCCGATCGAACGCTGGACGAGATCCTCGGTGAGCTGCTCGAGCTTGGCGCGCGTGAGCGTGACGTTCAGATGCTTCGGGCCGCTGGCATCGGCGGTAATGAAGGGCAGGTTAATGTCCGTCTGCGTTACCGTGGAGAGCTCGATCTTGGCCTTCTCGGCTGCCTCCTTCAAGCGCTGTAGGGCCTGACGGTCGCTGCGCAGATCGACACCTTGATCGCGCAGGAATTCCTCGGCGATGAAGTCGATGATGCGCTGATCGAAGTCATCCCCGCCCAGGAAGGTGTCACCGTTTGTGGATTTAACCTCGAAGACGCCCTCGCCCACGTCGAGAATGGAGATATCGAAGGTGCCTCCACCCAGATCATAGACCGCGATGGTCTTCTCGCTCTTCTTGTCGAGCCCGTAGGCGAGCGAGGAGGCGGTGGGTTCGTTGATGATGCGCAAGACCTCCAGACCGGCGATCTTCCCGGCGTCCTTGGTGGCGTTTCGTTGGGCATCGTTGAAATAGGCTGGTACGGTGATCACAGCCTGGGTGATGCTCTCGCCGGTGTAAGCCTCGGCATCGGCCTTGATCTTGGCCAGGATCATGGCCGAGATCTCGGGCGGTGAGTAGCTCTTGCCGCCCATGGCGACGCGCACATCCCCGTTGGGGGCTTCGCCAACCTCGTAGGGGACCAGACCGAGCGCCTTCTGGACTGCGGCGTCGGAATATTTCCGTCCCATGAAGCGCTTGATTGAGAAGATCGTGTTTTCTGGGTTGACGATCGCCTGCCGCCGGGCGACCTGTCCCACCATGCGCTCGCCGGTCTTGGGATTCTGCGCCACGACCGAGGGGATCAGGCGGTTTCCCTCTGCGGAGGGGATGACGGTCGGCTCGCCGCCCTCCATGATGGCCACCACTGAGTTGGTTGTGCCAAGATCGATTCCGATGATACGTCCCATGGCTGTCTCTCCTACTTGGCGACGCGCACCATGGCGGGGCGCAAGATTCGATTGCCGAGCTTGTAGCCCTTCTGTGTGACCTCAATGACCGAGCCGCCTTCGAACTCATCGTTCTCCTCATAGGAGATGGCTTCATGGTAATTGGGGTCGAAGCGCTCGCCTTCGGCTTCGATGGTTTCCACTCCCTCTGCCTCCAGGATGGCCTTCAGCTTGGCGTAGATCAGCTCGATGCCAGCCACCCACTCGGCACAGGCTTCGTCTTCGGGAGCTTTGGCGAGGGCCCGCTCCAAATCGTCCATCACACCCAAATAGCGGGTGATGATTTCGCCCGCGATGCGTGCCCGGGCTTCCTCCCGCTCCCGCTCGATGCGCTTCTTGTAATTGGCAAACTCGGCTCGCGCCCGCTGCCAGCCGTCGAGGTACTCCTTGGCCTCTGCCTGAAGGCGCTCGACTTGCTCCTCGAGACCTTCCTCGGCCGGCTGTTCGGTTTCCGCCTGGGGTTCCTCCAGGGAGGGAGCGGCTTGTTCCTTTGCGGCTTCGGCTTCAGCCTCCAGCTCTTCGAGGGGCTCCTCTAGCTTGTCCTTCTCATCCTTGGAGGGCTTCTTGGGTTTGGTCACGGTCCTTCCTCACTCTGATCGGAATGGGGTTGCCGGGACTCAGCCGGCGAAAGTTTCCACCACCAATTCACTAAGCAGGCCGGCGACATAGCGCACGGCCGATATCGTGCGGCCATAAGGCATTCGTGTGGGTCCGAGCACGCCGAGCGCGCCGGTGGCGTATCCGGGTGCACCATAGCGGGCGAGGACCATCGAGCAATCTCTTAGCTCTTCCCAGCCGCCTTCGCCGCCGATGACAACCTGCACGCCGCCAACAGAGGGCGAGAGCACGTTCGCCAACACTTCCTCCAGGAAGCTCCGCTCCTCAAGCAGGCGCAACGCCTGGCGGGCGGATTGCGGATCTGCGAATTCGGGCTGGGAGAGCACATTTGCCAGCCCATCGCGGTAGATCTCACCCGCCCAAACGGCATCGGCCCGGGCCATCATCTCGGCCACGAGTCGGGTGACATCCTTGGCCAGACCCGTAAGCCGCTCGATCTGCTTGGCGACCTCCTCGGTGCTGCTGCGGCCGAGAAGGGTGGTGAGATAGGCGGCCGTGGCGGTCAATTGCTCCTGGTTGAAGGCCTCCGCCAGCGTCAACATCTGCTGACGGACTTCTCCCCCCTGCAGCACGAGCACGAGCAAGACCTGCCGGCCCTGCGTGGCGATCAATTCCAGGTGTTTGAAGATGGCGCGCTCTGGCCTGGGCGTGGTCGCCAGTGAGGCGGCGCGTGACTGGTGCGCCAGCACCGATGCCGAGAGCCGTGCCCACTCCTCCAGATCGGCAGGTGCCTGATGGAATTGATGGCGGATGAGTCGTTTTTCGGCGTTGGGCAGCTCGGTCTCGCCCAGCAAGCGGCCCACGAAGTAGCGGTAGCCGGCTTCGGTGGGAACGCGTCCAGCGGAAGTGTAGGGCTGGCGCAAATAGCCCATATGCGTCAGTTCGGCCATCTCGTTCCGCACGGTCGCCGAGCTGATACCAAGGTTGTAGCGCTCCACGAGACGCTTGGAGCCCACCGGCTTGGCAGTCTCGGTGTATTCGCGCACGATCAGGGCCAGGAGAGTTTCCTGCCGCTGGGTAAGAGCTTTCGTCATCATGTCCTCACGCCGTTAGCACTCTCGCATCGAGAGTGCTAAGCCAGCATTTAGGCATCTTACCATAGGCTCCTCGGGGGCGTCAAGCATGCGCTCTTCCCACCCCGTCCTTAGGGGGAAGCGCGCGGCCCCAAGAGCAGGCGCGGTCGGGGTTGACAAGCCACGAATGGGCCGGTAGTATCCCCGGGCAGGCCAAATTCCCATACGTTTGGAGTGACGATAGTGGAGATACTTGAACTGGACAGCCGGGATTTTGAACGCGAGGTGGTACAGGCCGGTGGCGCCGTGCTGGTCGATTTTGGGGCGGAGTGGTGCCATCCGTGCAAGCAGCTGGATCCTATCGTGGAAGAATTGGCAAAGGCCTGGGATGGCAAAGTCAAAGTTACGAAGGTCGATATCGATGCCAATGCCGATACGGCGATGAAGTATGGTGTGATGGGCGTGCCGACGCTCATTTTGTTCGTGGATGGCAAGCCGGTGGAGCGCCTGACGGGCTACGTGCCCAAGAAGCGCATCGAGGAGAAGTTCCTGCCCTTCCTGGGTTGAGTGGGCGCATCGGAGGGCATTGACCCGCACGCGCATGCGCCCTATACTGAACAGAGCAAGCGCACGACTCAAAAGGCTGGGAAGAGGGCGAGTACCCGCCGCAGAGGCGGCACAGAGAGCGGAGAAAGCTGAGAACTCCGCCCGCTGGCCGGTGGGGAATGGGCCTCGGAGCCGCAGGGTGAACCCATGGCAGTAGCCCGTGCCGGAGGGCCCCCGTTATCGGGCCAGCGGGGATGTGTGGAATCCCGCAGTTGAGCGGGGCCGCCGGCGGAAGCCGGAGCCCAAATGGGGTGGCACCGCGGGCCAATCAGGCTCGTCCCCAATGGGACGGGCGCTTTGATTTAAGGCGAACCATTATGAATATCATCTTCTATCACAGGGGATGGAGGAGGAGATTGGGATGAGTGACAAGAAGCGCAGGATCCTCACCGGGGATCGCCCTACGGGCAAGATGCACCTCGGACATTATGTGGGCTCACTCAAGAACCGCGTTCGGCTGCAGGATGAATATGAGTGTTTCTTCATCATCGCCGACCTGCATACGCTGACCACGCGTCCGGATCGGGCGGCGATTGCGGAGATCCACAACAATGTCGGCGAGATGCTCCTGGACTATTTTGCGGTCGGGATTGACCCCGAGAAGAGCACCGTCTTCCTCCAGTCGGCGGTGCCGGAGACCTATGAGCTGAACTTGATCTTCGAGATGCTTGTCACCGTACCTCGCCTGGAACGCATCCCCAGCCTGAAGGAGATGGCCCAGGCTGCGCATTTGGAGCGCATGCCGTTCGGCCTGCTTGGTTACCCGGTGCTGCAGGCCGCGGACATTCTGCTGCCGCGCGCTCACTTGGTTCCGGTGGGCAAGGATAACGAGGCGCATGTCGAGGTGAGCCGGGAGATCGCCCGGCGCTTCAACAACCTTTACGGCGAGGTGTTCCCCCTGCCGGAGGCCATGATCGGTGAGGTGCCGACCCTGGTGGGAACCGACGGGCAAGCCAAGATGAGCAAATCGCTCGGCAATGCCATCTTCCTTTCCGATGATCCCAAGACGGTCGAGGAAAAAGTGCGCGGGATGTACACCGATCCGAAACGGGTACGGGCCGATATCCCCGGCCGGGTGGAGGGTAATCCGGTATTCATCTATCATGACATCTTCAACCCCGATCGCGAGGAGGTCGAAGACCTCAAGGAGCGGTATCGCAAGGGCAAGGTCGGCGATGTGGAGGTCAAGCAGAAGCTGGCGCGAGCGATCAACAACTTCCTGGAACCCATTCGTGAGCGAAGGGCTCGCCTCGAGCGCAATCCTGAGAAGGTGGAGGCCTATCTGATCGAGGGTACCCGCCGCATGCGCAATGAGGCGGCCGAGACGATGGCCCTCGTGCGAGAGGCGATGGGCCTCTACCGCCTGCCCTAACCTCCCGCCGAAGGGCGCCCTCGAAAGCGCTGGTGTATAATCCGCAGCGATTAACCTTACGGATGAGAAGAGCATGGCTGGGAAGAAGCTGCGCGTTTTGATCGCCAAGCCGGGCCTGGATGGTCATGATCGCGGCGCGATGGTGGTAGCGCGCGCCTTGCGGGATGCCGGCATGGAGGTGATCTACACCGGCCTCCGCCAGACTCCCGAGATGATCGCCGAAGCCGCCTTGCAGGAGGATGTCGATATCATCGGCTTGTCGATCCTCTCTGGCGCGCACATGGCACTCGTGCCGCGGGTGATGGAATTGCTGCGGGCGCAGGGACAGGAGGGGGTCTATGTGCTCGTGGGAGGCATCATCCCGGATGAAGATGTTCCCAAATTGAAGAATCTGGGCGTGGCGGCCATCTTCGGTCCGGGGACCACCACGCAAGAGATCGTCCGGACGGTCTTGGACCTCACGGGACAGCCATCGCATGAGCCTCGGTGACCAGATTCTCCAAGGCGACCGGCTGGCCTTGGCACGTTTGCTCACCCAAATCGAAAATGAAGCCCCCGAGGGACTAGATGCCCTGGGGGCGCTTTTTGCCCACACCGGCCGGGCCCATGTGGTAGGCATCACCGGCGCGCCGGGAACGGGGAAATCCACGCTTGTCAATCAACTCGCCCGCTATCTAAGGCGGGCTCAAGCGCCACGAGGCGGGGAATCGCCCCGGGTGGCAGTCATCGCCGTCGACCCCAGCAGCCCCTTTACCGGAGGCGCGATCCTTGGGGATCGCGTGCGCATGCGCGATTTGGCTGGCGACGAGGGCATCTTCATCCGGAGCATGGCCAGCCGGGGGGCGCTGGGCGGCCTCGCTCGCACAACCGCGGATGTGGCGCTGGCACTCGACGCCGCCGGCTACCAGATCATCTTGATCGAGACCGTCGGCGCAGGTCAGGCGGAAGTGGATATCGCCAGCACCGCCCATACAACCATTGTCATCGACGCCCCTGGCCTTGGCGATGAAATCCAGGCGAACAAGGCCGGTCTTCTGGAAATCGCGGATGTGCTGGTGGTGAATAAGGCCGACCTGCCCGGGGCTGAGAATGCCGCCGCCATCCTGCGCATGGCCCTGGAGTATTCCCGCGGCGAGCATCCACCCACGGAGCGGGACGGTTGGGAGGTGCCGGTGCTCACCACGGTGGCCACCACGGGTGAGGGTGTGCCCGAGCTGGCAGAGGCGGTCCATAGGCACAGGGATCACCTCGTGACAACCGGAGCCTGGGAGGCCCGGGAGCGCCACCGGATTCGGACTCAAATGGAAAATCTGCTGCGAGAGCGTTTGATGGAGCGGTTCCTGGGCGCCGAATCGGATGGTCGCTTCGATCGGGCGGTTGAGGAGGTGCTCGCCCGGCGGTGCTCGCCGGCGCAGGCCGTGGCGGATCTGCTGGCAGGAGAATGAAGCCGGGTGCATCCGACGCCCCCCGGCTGGTGAGCCGGGGAAAGCTATCAAGGCGGTCTGGGCAGATGTGAGGGAAGTGTCAACAGGAGGAGAAGCTATCATGGCTGGTGGCAGGCAGCAAACCGCTCGGCGCCCAAGGTGTGATGCCCACACGGAGATGAGAGGCTAAGATGGGCGAACAATATGGATATGGCGAGATCAAGCTCTTCGCCGGCTCAGGCAACCCAGAGCTGGCCCAGGAGATCAGTGATTATCTGGGGATCCCGCTCGAGCCCTACGATCTGATCGAATTTCCCAATGAAAATCTCTTCGTGCGACTTCGGCGCAGCATTCGCGGCCAGGATGTGTATCTCATCCATTCCATGGCGCCTCCGGTTCACCGCAACATCATGGAGATGCTCATCACCATCGACTGCCTGAAGCGCGATTCGGCCGGACGCATCACGGCCGTGTTCCCCTATATGGCCTATGCGCGCTCGGATAAGAAGGACCAGCCCCGGGTGCCCATCACCGCCCGGCTCGTGGCGGATATGATCGAGGTGGCTGGCACCGACCGCTATGTGACGATCGACCTCCACGCCGGGCAGATCCAGGGCTTCTTCTCCATCCCCGGGGATGTGCTCACCGCCTTCCACATCCTGAGCGATTACTTCCTGGAGAAGGACTTGGAGAACACGGTGGTGGCGACGGCGGATTTGGGCTTCGCCAAGAAGGGCCGCAATTTCGCTGCCAAACTTGGGGTCCCCTTGGCCTTCGTGGAAAAGCGGCGGATAGCCGAGAACAGGCGGGCGGAAGCCACCAATGTGATCGGGGATGTGAAGGGGAAGAACGTCATCCTGGTGGATGACGAGGTGCTCACGGGAGGCTCGATCTGCGAGGCAACCGAAATCCTCAAGGAGCATGGCGCCGAGGACATCTATGTTTCGTTCACCCATGCGCTGCTGATGGAGAACGCGGTCCAAGATCTGGCGAAGGAGCCCTTCCAGGAGATCGTGACCACCAATACCTTGCCCATCCCCAAGGAAAAGCGCCTGCCGAATATGACGATCCTCTCCGTCGCGCCGCTTCTTGGCGAGGTGATCCTGCGGGCCCACGAAGGGCGCTCGGTGGGCGAACTCTTCAACGAGTGAGGCCGACATGGAGACAGCGCCGGCCGACGAGGTCACCCGCCGGCCGGTTTCATTTCTTGCTCTATTGCCCCCATTCGGGCCATTTGAAATCCGGCCACGAACAGCTGCCAGGCTGTCGTGTCCAGCCCCTGCCGTTTTCTGTAGTAGTAGTGGCGGGCGATCTCCCCTTGCTGCTCGGGATTGAAATCGGTGAGCGTTTTCCCGTCCGCCGCAGCGGCTTGCAGGCCAGCCTCCCAGCCATATCCGTAGGCGCCGGAACCGAGCGTGATTTGGGCCCAGACGGCTCTCCATAGGTAGATGGGGCCTTGATGCTGATACTGCCAAACATGCGTGAGCTCATGGATCAGCCAGCCCATGTCCTCTAGAAACCCGGGCGCTCCCGCGTCGGCTGTGCGCAGCGGGATGGGGAAATGGATGCGGTTCCCGAGTGTGACGGCGTTATGGGGCGGTGGCGGATCTCCCCGCAGACGCGCCGTGGCTTGCGCCAGCAAGTCCGGCCAGCGGGTATCTTCCTGCATGCGCACCGCGCCGAACTCGATCGCATCGCCGAAGACGATCGAAGCCTCGCCTGCCTCAAGGGGTGTCAATGGGCGCATCGATCTCCCCTCTGAATGCCTGCCGGACAGCGGCACCGGATTTCCCCGGGGAATTATCGCATATTTCGGAGAAGACGTATCGGGTTCGAGGAGGGCGAGATGCCGGCGGAGGTCACTGACCGGGAGTACACGCAGACATTCCAGGCTGATGAATAGGGCCCCCTCGAGCGAGAGGCCCTGGCGCTCACACAGCGTGTGGAGGCAATCAAGCTCACAGAGCCGCAGGGAAAGCCCGATTCGCTGGTGGTTGATCTCTCAGGACCGAAGTGGCTCGCCTGGCCGCGTTCGCGGGCATCACCGGCGCGAAGGGGGCGGCATGCGCAAGCTCGCGGGCTGTCCGCAGCAGCGTCGGCTGGGGGACCGGTTGTGTTTCTCCGCTCGCACAGGGGGAAGCATCCCCTCCAGGCCGCAGACTTCCCAGAGCACAGCCAGGATCTGGCGCGCAGCGGTGAGGGCATCCTTGGCTTCTACAGGTACTGTCCGCTGCGTGCGTATGATGGATTCACCTTGCTAGTCAGGCTTCCTGCCCTCCGGCCAGCACTTCGGAGATGTCCTTGACTTGCACCTGCTCGCCCACGCCCTTCGCGCGAATGGCGTCCTCAAGCATGATCAGGCAATAGGGACAGGCTGTGACGACCACTTCCGCACCCGTTTCCTGCATGGCCTGCTCCAGGCGCTTTTGGTTGATGCGGGTGTTGGGGTCGGTCTCCATCCACATATGGCCGCCCCCACCGCCGCAGCAAAAGCTCTCGGCGCGGTTGCGCTTCATTTCCTGCAGCTGGAGGCCTCGCGAGCCGTCGAGGGCCTTGCGAGGGGCTTCGAAAATGGTGTTGTAGCGGCCCAAATAGCAGGGATCATGGTAGGTTGCTTTCGGGGCTGAGCCGGTCTCTACGGCCGGCAGCTTGCCTGCCGCAGCCAGTTCGGCGAGCAACTCGCTGTGGTGCTGGACGACGAAATCGGCGCCAAATTGCGGGTATTCATTCTTCAGGCTGTTGAAGCAGTGGGGGCAGGGGGTGACGAGGCGCTTGAACTCCACCCCCTGGAATGTGGCGAGATTCTCCTCCGCCATGACCTGGAAAACGTACTCATGCCCCATTCGCCGGGCGGTTTCGCCGCAGCAGCCTTCGGCCGCGCCCAGGATGGCGAAGTCCACGCCTGCTTGCTGCAGCAGCCCGACCAGCGCGCGCCCGGCCTTCTGGTTGCGGCTGTCGTAACCATAGGCACAACCCAAGAAGAGCAGCACGTCGGTGCTCTCGCCGGGCTGGATCACGCGCACGCCCATCTCCCGCGCCCAGGGCGCATGCTCCTCTTTGGGCAGGCCCCACGGGTTGCCGCGCCGCTCCATCTGCATGAGGGTCTCGCCCACCGATCCAGGCACCTCGCCGGTGGTGAGTGTCAGGTAGCGGCGAAGTTCGAGCACCGAGGAGACGGGATCGATGAAAAGCGGGCAGGCATATAGGCAGGCGCCACAGGTGGTGCAAAGCCAGGGGGTTTCTTTGTCGATGAAACCCTCCAGCAGGGGTTTCTCGTCGGCGCCATCCTCGCCCATCAGGGTTTCATGCATCGATCGCTGCAGGGCGTAGATTAAAGAGCGCGGAGAGTAGGGCATGCCGCTGTAGGTTGCCGGGCATACCTCTTCGCAGCGCCCGCATTGCACGCAGGCGTCGAACGAGACCAACGCCTGGGAAGGATAGGCTTCGATCTCGCCCGCGCCGAGTGTCTCGGCCGTCTCAAGATCCTCGATCACTTCCAGCGCCCCCAGTGGTCGCTGCGGGCGGACGGCGATGTTCAATGGGCCGGTGAGAAGATGGCGGAGCTTCGTGAAGGGCAGGCTGGCAAAGAAGAGCAGGCCCAGCCCGGCGTGGGACCAGAAGAACACCTTGTGGATAGGGGCGTCAGTGGTCACCTGCAGGCCTATGGCTGCCAGCCCGCGTGCAAGAGCATCACCCAGGAAGGACCATGACCGCCATTCGGGATTGGTGGCCTGCAGGCGGATCGCCTCAGAGGCGAACCCGACGGCTGTCAGGGCAAAGAGCAGCCCCAGCGCGTACCAATCATCCCAACGGTTGGGCAGGTGAGAGGGACGGAAGAAGGCACGCCGTGCGAGGGCCATTATCACGCCCACCAGAATCATGGCGCCGCCCAAATCCATCACGAACTCGAAGACCAGGTAGGCCTGGCCTCGCGGGAAGGCGATTTCGACCGGCAGAAAGAGCGGGTATTGCAGCAGATTGATGATCGTTCCCAAGACCTGGATGGTCATGCCCCAGAAGATGAGCAGGTGCATGATCCCGGGGTAGATGCGCTTGATCACACGATCCTGCAGGACAGCGTGCTGCAGCAGTTCTTGGAGGGCGCGAATCCATTTGCGACGAGGCGTCATGGGCAAGGAGGTTGAGGTTTCGGTGCTCACGCTTCACCGCCTATCAAGATCGTCCCATCCTGGATGTTTACGGGGATGGCTTCGAGAGGGCTGGGCGGAGGCCCGCTGATGACAGAGCCATCCACCGGGTCGAAGAAGCCATCGTGGCAGGGGCACTCGATCATGCCGCTTTCAGGATTCCAATCCACGATGCAGGCAAAGTGGGTGCAGACCGCGGAGTAGGCGACGATCCCCCTTTCAGGGGTGTTGATCACCAGCGCAGGGTAGCGTCCGAAGCGGACCTTCTTACCCTCCCCGACGGGGATCGATCCCTCGTCGCCGACGGGAACCGGTTCGGAGGGCATCTCCTCCAGCTTGGATGGCCAGAAATAGGCCACGATGGGTCCGAGCAGGACTGTCAGCCCCGAGGCCGCCAGGATGCGGTTGAGCATTTTCAGAAAGCCGCGACGGTTGAGCTTGGGTTCGTGTTCGATCATGGCATGGGCTCCATGTTGTCCGGCAATTGACTTGTCCCTGCATCAGCTCAGGGCGCCGAGGATCGTCAGGGCGATGATGAGCGCCATCAGGACCGCCGTCAGGATCCAGCGAAATCGAACCGCCCGGGGGCTGTCTGGCCCGCGATCCAGAAAGGGCCAGATCATCAGGATGATGATGCCCACGATGGGTATCAGAACCCCGAGGGTCTTGGGCACGTACTTAAGCATCTGATACAAGAAAAGGAAGTACCACTCGGGCTTGACATGGGTTGGGGTGTCCATGGGGTCGGCCGGGGGTTCCAGGCCCACCGGTGTGATCATGCCAAGGATGCCCACGAGCACGGCCAGCGCGAGGATCCCCGCCGTTACCCAAGCTTCAGTGCGGATGTGGTCCGGGAAGAAGGGGATCGTCTTCTCTTCGGGTTGAAGCTCTGTTTCCGACATGGTCCCTCCCTGCTTCGGGACTAAAGCGGGCGCGAGATGCCCTGCCGGCGAACCATCAGGAAATGGGCTCCGAGCAACAGGACGATAATGGCCGGCAAGACCAGTACATGCAGCGCGAAGAAGCGGCTCAGGGTCACGGAGGTGATATCCCAGCCGCCCCGCAGGAATACCAGAATCAGATCCCCGATTTGGGGCACTCCACCGGCGATCTCGCTGCCGACGGTCGTCGCCCAGTAGGCGCGTTCATCCCAGGGGAGCAGGTAGCCGGTGAAGCCGAATCCCAGCGTGAGCAGGAGGAGCAACACGCCGCTGACCCAATTCAGCTCGCGCGGGGCCTTGTAGGCGCCATGGATGAAGACCCGCAGCATGTGGGCCACCACCATCAGGACCATTCCGTTGGCGGACCAATGGTGGATGGCGCGGATGGCGGCGCCGAAGCGCACTTCGTTCTCGATGAACTGGATGCTGGCGTAGGCGGCTTCGGGGGTGGGTTTGTAGTAGAAGGCGAGCAAGATGCCGGTCACACCCTGGATCAGGAAGAGCACGAAGGTAATACCGCCCAGGCAGTACATCCAGCGCGTGGCATAGATCGGGACCGGCTTATCCAGGGTCTTCCGCAGGGGTGCGACGATATCGAAGCGCTGGTCGACCCATTCGATGGCGCGGGCCCAGAGAGGCTTCCAACGCTCGCGCCGGGCCCAGGTGCTGCCGGCGCGGTAGGCTCCGTAGGCAAAGGCCAGCCCGCCTAAGCCTGCAATGGTCCAACGCCAGAGCGGGGTCCAGAGATCTTCGTTTGAACCGCTGAGGTGGCAATGCTGGCAGGTATCCGTCTCGGGCGGGGGGAGGGGGGCGAGTGCGGGAGCAGGCCGGAGATGGGCGCCCTCCTCCAGTCGCAAGGCTGCATGGATGGCGTCGTCCGGCAGTCCACTGGCCTGTGCCCGGGGGGTGCCCAGGATCACGGCGGCTGCCAGAAACAAGCCGATGAGCAATAGGACGGCGATGACGTGGCGGCGCGGCGGTCTCATCCTCACCTCCAGAGCGTGCGACGCGGTGCATGCACGGGTCAAATCCCCGCAAACCAGGTGTTATTTGTACGTTATGGGACAAACTGCAAGTGAGATAGTGTAAAGGCTCACTTCCTCCTGTGAATATCGTCCTAGGGGTTGCTCTCGACCTGGCAGAATAACGTGGTCCAAGGATTAAAGCCATGCGCCCCGCGCAAAGGGGGCGCCGGGGGCGCTGGATGGCTATTGCAAGGCGTCAGGCGGTGGGGGATACGGCTTCCTGGGCGGCGGCCTCGCGAGCCTGCATCACAAGATACATGCCCGTGGCGATCAGGCCCAGGATCCCGGCGGCGAACCAGACCCAGCGCGGATCCCCATAATCCATGATCAATCCGGCCAGGTAAGTGCCGATCACGCCGGGGATGGCCCAGGAAAAGCCGAAGAAGGCCATGTAGCGGCCGCGCATATCCGCCGGCGCGAGCCGGGCCACGATCGCCTGGCCGACGGGTGCCGCCAGCATCTCGCCGAGGGTGATGACGACCATCGCCAGCAGGAAGAGCGAGTATTCTGCCACCATGCCGTACATGGCAAAACCCAGCGCGTAGAGCAGCGTTCCCCAGGCCATGATGGTGAAGGGCGGGTAGCGGCTCGCCCGGCGCGTGATCCAGAATTGCATTAGCACGACCATGGCGGCGTTAAGGCTCAGCAGGTAGCCGAAACCTTGCTCCGTCACGCTGTGTGTGTCGCGCAGATAGACGGAGAGCGTGCTGTTCATTTGCATGTAGACCAGCGCGGTGAGGACCGAGGCTACCCAGAAGAACATGAAGGCGGAATCACGCACGACCTGGCCGTAGCCCTGGAAGGACTGCGCCATCGTCTCCTGCTGGCCTTTGCGCAGCCGCACGCGCGTCTCCGGTATCAGAAGCAAAACCATAACCGCCACGAGCGTGCTCAGGGCGGCGTCGGTCAGGAAGAGCAGCAGGTAGGAGCGAGCCGCCAGCAGTCCGCCGATGGCCGGGCCGATGGTGGCCGACAGGTTCACTACCACCCGCCAGATCGCAAAGCCTTGGGCCCGCTGACTCTCGGGGAGCAGATCAGCCACCATCGCCTGCTGCGCCGGCCCTCCGGCATTCGAGAACAGCCCTACGATAATGGCACCGATGAAGAAGAGTTCGATCTCACCCACCAACCCCATCCACACACTCGAAAGGGCGCTTGCCAGCAGGCCGAAGATGAGCATCGGCTTGCGGCCAATCCGGTCGGTGAGCGCCCCGCCTACAGAGCTGCCAAGGATGCCGGTGATGGAGAAAAGGCCGAAGATGATGCCCACTGTGGTCATCCCGACCTGGAACTTCCGGGTGATATAGAGTGTGAAGAAGGGGAACAGCAAGAACCCCCCAAGACGGTCGATGAAGGAAGCGACCATCAGGGTCCAAAAGGTGCGTGGGAATTCATTCAAACCCGCTCGAAATTGCCAATACCGTCGCTTGATGAACATCAAGGCAAACTCCTATGCTGCCGAGATCGCTGGCGGACTATTATCCCCTCGGTCTTCGCGAAGAGGAAGGGCTGCGAAGGGGGATTCCTTCGCAGCCCGCCCAAGGGGGAAGAGCGACGATCCCTAAGCCGTTGCGAGGCTTCGCCAACCACAGAAGAAAATGCGGATGGAACGTGCTGGGCCTTGTGGCCCCTAGCGGCCCGGTTCCATCGCTGCTGGAAGCTTCTCGATGGGAAGTCGGGAGGCGTAGCGATGCTGCAGATATTGGCCTGCCGCCTCTAGCATTTCGCCCAGGTATCGCATGCCAGCCTCGTACAGGCGTACAAGGCGCGACGGCAGCACTCCGGCCTGCTGGGCCTGTCGCCAGGCTTGGGCCTCTTGAAGGCGAGCATGTCTTAGCTCTCGCTGCCAATAAATATCTTTGCCCGTGGGTAGCATTTCGAACTCCTTTGCACATCGGCCGGATTTCCCGGGACTTCTCATCAGACGAGCGATTTGCCATGGTTGGCCGCCGCTGAATTGGCAGCCGCAGGGTGGGCCGGTGTCATGCCGTAGCCGGCTGGGCCACGGCGAAAGCCTCCAAACAGCGCTGGGTTTCCAGCAAGCGCTCCGGATTAAGGCGGTAGCACTTCCCGGCCTCTGTCCTGCGCTCCAACAAGAAGCCGGCCGCGTTGAGTTGACGTAGGTGCCGCGAGCAACTGGATTGGCTGATCCCCAGAATCTCGATGAATTCCTGGCTGCAAACCTCGCCGCGCTGCCGGGCGAGATCGAGCATGCGGAGGCGTGTCCCATCTGCAAGCGCGGAGAGCCAGACAAGCAGCTCCGCCAGGCGCAGCTCGGTGATCTCTTCGGGTGCGCCTTGCGGCTGCCGGCAGCCGAAGAAGATCCATAGACGGCCGTGAGCGTGGAAAACGCCGAGATAGGGTCCCGTATGACTCGAGGGCACGAAGATGATCTCCTCGGCCTCAGCCATCTTGGCCAGGATCTGCTCTTTGCTTTGGCCGGTGACATACCGCAGGGCCTGTTCATCGGTCATTCTTTCTAGATCGGCGATTTGAAACGCCCGCACGGTCTCCTCCACCAGCGGTCGTGCCCGGGACCATTCTGATTCGAGCACCTGCTCCCACATCCACCGCAGGTGATCCACGATGAACGTCTGCATCGCTGGGGGATCGCGGAGCAGCTCATGTGCCCGGCGCTCGACCCATTCGACGATGATCTCAGGCTCGAAACGCGATCGCAGGAACGCCAGGAAGGCATCCGCATCCTCAAGAACGGCCTTCCGGTCGAGGGTGCGCAGTTCCTCGGGGCAATCGGCCCTGGGCTGGAAAGAGAAGTAGAAATCGAGGATCCGATCTCGCAATTGTTTCGCATCCTCGCTCGCTAGGTGATCGATATACGCCGGGAAGGATGGCCAGCTTCGATCTGGCACCACGGCATAATGAAGGCCCCAAAGCACGACCGTGTTGCGGCGTCGAATCTCCTCGGGGAGCGAGGCTGCGGTTTCTGTCACCCAGGGATCCAGCCCGGAGTAATCGTCGACGCGCGCGATCATCAGCAGACTGTGCAGCGCGTTCAACGCCGGCTCTGGCGCCAGGCGATACCGTCGACTTTCGGGGGGGATAATCAACTCACGCGCGGGTGCAGGCATCGATCCTCCATTCAAGCTAGCGCCTTATTGCGCTTACCCGCATAAACGGGTATTGCGCATATGATAGATGATTTTGTGGCCCTTGTCAAGCACCGATTCTTCTGGATCGATGTGCGTTGCGTTTTCCTGCGCTCAAACTAGAATTGAGGCCTGGACGATCGAAGGGGATACCCCTATGGCAAACAGGCTCATGACAATGCGGGAGGCCATCGACCGCTACGTCCAGGATGGGACGACGGTGGCAATCGAAGGTTTCACGGCCTTTATTTGCTTCGCTGCCGCGCATGAGATCATCCGGCAGGGCAGGCGTGAACTGACGCTGGCGCGCATGACGCCCGATCTGGTCTACGACCAGATGGTCGCCGCCGGCGTGGCCCGCAAGCTGATCTTCTCCTATCTCGGCAACCCCGGCGTGGGATCGCTGCACTGCATCCGCCGTGCCATTGAACAGGGCAAGCTGGAGATCGAGGAATACTCCCATTTTGGGATGATCGGGCGTTACCGGGCTGGCGCCAGCCGGCTGCCGTTCTTCCCGCTGCGCTCCTACTTGGGGTCGGACTTGCCGCGCGTCAACCCCCGCATCCGATTCGTCCAGAATCCCTACGGGGAGGGGCAGGTGGCGGTCGTGCCTCCGCTTCGCCCCGATGTGGCCATCCTTCATGCGCAGCGCGCCGATCACCAGTGCAACACCCAGGCCTGGGGCATTCTCGGCGTGCAACGCGAGGCGGCCTTCGCTGCCGATCATGTCATCGTGGTTGTGGAGGAGATCGTCGATACTGAGGTCATCCGCCGCGATCCCAATCGCACGCTCATTCCGGGCCTGATCGTGGACGCCGTCGTGCACGAGCCTTTTGGTGCCCACCCATCCTACGTCCAAGGCTATTACGATCGGGATAATGCCTTCTATCGCGAATGGGATGCGCTCTCGCGCGATCCCGACAGCGTGGGTGCCTGGCTCGAGAGTTGGGTCTACGGGGTCCAAGACCGCGGAGAATATCTCGCGAAGCTCTCGCCGGGCACGCTCGAACGGTTTCGTCCATCCGGACGAACCTCCGATCGGGTCGATTATGGGGATTACCGATGACAGATTGCACAGAGAATGAGCTCATGATTGCCGCGGCGGCCCAGGCCTTGGAGGGCGCGAGGACGGTGCTGGTGGGCGTCGGACTGCCGAATATCGCCTGTAATCTTGCCCGGCGTTGTCACGCGCCTGAGCTGGAGCTCATTTACGAGAGCGGAGTCCTGGGCGCCCGGCCGGCCCGGCTGCCGCTTTCGATTGGCGATCCAGCCATTGTGTCCGGCGCGGTCGGCGTGTTGCCAATGGGGGACCTCTTCATGCTGTTCCTTCAGGGAGGCCACATCGATGCAGCCTTGTTGGGCACGGCGCAGATCGATCGGCATGGCAACTTGAACACCACCGTGATCGGCGACTATGAAAGCCCGCGTGTCCGGCTGCCAGGAAGTGGCGGAGCCTGCGAGATCGCCATCCATGCCCGCCGGGTGGTGGTGGTCACACGCCTGACCCGCCGGACATTCGTCGAGAGGCTGGATTTCACCACCAGCCCAGGTCATCCGCGCGATCCTGCCGGCTTCCCCGCCAACCGTGAGGGCACTTTCCGGGTGATCACCGACAAGGCCATCTTCGACTTCGAACCCCATTCTGGCGAGATGCAACTGGTTACCTTGCACCCAGGATGCTCGCTCGACGAAGTGCGGGCGGAGGTCGGTTGGGACCTGCGCGTCTCGGCAGCGCTGGGCAGGACGCCCATTCCTTCAGGAGAAGAGCTGCGCATCTTGCGTGAAGAACTCGATCCGGAGGGCTTCTACCGGGGCTCCCGCCAGGCCTGAGGGCTCCGTCGCGGGTTAGATCGGTTCAAGGTGCTCGAGAACCCAAGCCTCGTAGCGCTCGCTCAGAAGGCGGGTCCATGGGCCCGGTTGCCCATCGCCAACGGCCTGACGGTCGATCTGCACCACTGGAACTACGCCGCGACTGCTGGATGTCAGGAAGGCCTCCTCGAGGTTAGGGACATCCCTCAGGTTCACTGGCGTCATCTGGACCGTGATCAAATCCTGCGCAACCTGGAGCAGGATCGAGCGCGCGATGCCTGCTAGAACTACATTATGAGCCGTATGGAGCGCCCCTCCCAGTACGGCGAAGAAGTTGCTGGAAAAACCCTCCAGGAGGTTCCCTTCCGAGCTCAAGATGATCCCCTCGTATGCATCCGGCGGCAGTGTGCGCCGGGCCTCGCTGCGGATGGCGATCCAGCGGTTGGACTTGATTCGCGGATTGGGCCGCTGGAGGGATCTCGTCGCAACGCGAACGCCCCGCCTGCGCACCTCCTCCGGCACCGGCTGGAGCGGCTCGGCGGCCAGCCAAATCTTCGTGGGGTCTTCACGCGGCACGGTAATGCGAAAGCGGGCTTCGGGAAAGCTGGCCTCCTCGAGCAATGTGCGCAATCCGCGGCGGACGGCTTCCCGGTCCCAATGCAGCGGGATGGCCTCCAGGCGGGCGGACTCCTCGATCCGCTCGAGATGGGCATCCAGCAAGACCGCCTGGTTGCCATGGTAGGTGCGCGTGACGGTGTAGACGCCTTCGGGCTCGAGATGCCCGACATCATCCAGGGAACGCGCTTCCACCCGCGGGTCTTCGAGATTCCCATTGGAGAGGTGCAAGATGCGGACAGGTATCTCCATGCCATTCAGTTTCTACGCGGATGCCCTACGATAACACAGAACCCATCCTACTCGCTTTGTTTCAGATGTCCCGGCATCTTTGGGTTACAATCCGCCGCTGGATTGAGGTTGGAAGGTGCGTATGATCGCGGAGCTGGAGACGCAGCCTATCGCTGCCCGCAGGCCGACAGGTCGGCGGAGAGGATGCCTGGGCAAGGTCCTGGCCCTTGTTCTGGTGGGGATCCTCGCGAGCGTGCTCTACCTGACGTTGCCTGGCCGGATTGAGGTGCTGCTCCTGGGATTGGACCGGGCGCCGGATGGGAGCGACATCGCCCGGACGGATACGATGATCTACTTGGCAGCCTGGCCGGCCGAGGGAAGGGCTGCGCTACTGTCAATCCCCAGAGATCTGTGGGTAGCAATCCCCGGCGTAGGCGAAAATCGGATCAATGCCGCGCACTTCTTTGCCGAGGCGGAAACCGCCGGACGCGGCCCTTATGGGGCCATGACGACCATCAATCAACACTTCGGCACCGACGCCCGGTATTTCGTCCGGGTGCGATTCTCGGCCGTCGAGAGCTTCGTGGATGCGATGGGCGGACTCTCCCTGCGGCTGGAATCGCCCATGGGCGGTCTCCCCGCTGGTGAGCATCGACTGAGTGGGACACAGGCGCTGGCCTTCGTCCGGAACCGGCAGGGAACTGACGATTTCTTCCGCATGGCCCAGGCGCAAGTCTTCATCCGGGCACTGCTGGATCAACTCTTGGAGCCTCGGTCCTGGCCCGTTGTGCCTCTCGCGTTGGCAGCTTCCAGGGGAGGGGCGGATACCAATCTGCCGCTCTGGCAGTGGCCGCGTCTGGCCATCGCGCTGCTACGGGCTGGCGGCTCTGGCATCGAAACGTTCCGCATCGAACGGGAGATGGTCACGGGCTTTGTCACCCAGAAGGGAGCGCAGGTGCTGGCACCCCATTGGGGTCCTATCCGGGAGCTGGTAGGAGGGATGCTCAAAGTAGGGCGTTGACCCTTCGCCGGCCTGGTGCCTTCCAGCCGTTTAGAGATCCAGCGTTGGCGGGCCGGGTCAGCGCTGAACAGTTGGCAGCGAGCGCTCCAGCAGCCATTCTGAGAAGGGCAGAGTGAAGAGCGTTCGCTGGCGGATGCCGCCCAAGCCAGCGACGGTTGCGATGCGGCAGCTCTCGGTCACCTCCCCAATGGTCTGGAGGCAGTACGAATCCGTCGAGCTGAAGAAGGGCAGGCTTCGGGGGCGATCGTAATAGAAGAACACCGTACCCTTCGGCACATCCTCCATGGGCGGGACGATAAACAATCCCGGCCTGATGATAAGCCAGAGCCCGCCCACCATGATGATGATCAACAGCAAGACGCCCTTGACCATGGGTGCCTCCCCGTTCGGCAACTCCATTGTAGTGAGGGGTGCCATCTTGGGCAACGCAGCTGCGCGCGCTCCCGCTCCCGCCGGCGCAATCGGGCTGGATGCATTTGGAGCAAGCCTCTGCGTGATGTATAAATACTTATCGTAGCCTGATGAGGAGCGGGAGACAGCGATGAGCGGGATCGTGTGTGCCATCCGTGGGGGACCCACCAGTCAGCCGACCATCGAACGTGCGATTGCCCTGGCGAAGGAAACCCAGTTGCCGCTCCATTTTCTTTATGTAGTGAACCTGGATTTCCTGACCTACTCCGAAAGCAGCCGCGTACGGCATCTCAGCGAGGAAATGCACGAGATGGGGGAGTTAATCGTGCTGTCAGCCCAAGAGAAAGCGGCCGCCGAAGGGGTAGAAGCCCATGGTGAGGTGCGCCACGGGAGCGTCGGGGAGGAAATCATCAACCTCTGTCGTGATCTTCAAGCCGAATATGCCGTGCTCGGACGCCCTGGCGGCGAGCGCGAGGAGGACGTCTTCACTCGCGAGCGATTGCAGCGCTTCATGGGTGAAATCCGGCAGGAGAGTGGCGCTGAGGTGGTATTGCCGGAGGAAGGACCGGCGACATGAGACCTGCGGCCCGCATGGCACGGCTCAGCTTGATCGTGCTGTTTGCCTTCATCGCAGCTGCCGGCTGGCAGTATGCGGTGGCTGCCTCGCAATCGACCCCGGGAGACCAGTTCCTCATGGGCCGGGTGTTGGATCCCCAGGACACGCCCTTGGAGGGCGCCGCGATCCGGTTGGTCGATGGCCAATCCGGCGAAGTGATCGCGGAGGCTTTAAGCCAGCCAGATGGCCGCTATGCGCTTCCTATCACGGGAGACCTGCCCCAAGATCCGCTGCTCATGATCGAGCGGGACCATTACAAGATATTTGGGCAAGAATTGGGCAGGGACTTGCTGGGTGTTTTGGCGCAAGGGGGCACGATCTCGTTGCCTTCGATCACACTCGAGCGCCAGATCACGGCGGCGTTCTGGATCGCGACGCTCGTCTTCGTGCTGGTGTTGGTGCTCATCGCCACGGGCCTATTCCATAACACGCTCGCCACGCTCATCGGGGTCACACTGATCTATGCCGTGAGTTACATCGGGGAGCACTTGCACGAAGGCCTATACATCTTCGATTTTCAGCGCTCGCTGCATTACATCGATTGGAATGTGATCTTCTTGATTATGGGAATGATGATCGTCATCGCCGTCGTGGAGGAGACCGGGATCTTCCAGTGGCTGGCGTTCTTCGCTTATCGCATCTCGGGCGGCCGCCCGTACATCCTGTTGCCCATTTTGATGCTGATCACGGGCGTGGCCTCAGCCTTCCTGGATAACGTCACGACGATGCTGCTCATGACACCGATCACGGTCCAGATCGCTCTCGTCCTGGGCATTGATCCTCTGGCGTTTATTCTTCCGGAGGTGATGGCCTCGAATGTCGTGGGCGTATCGACGCTGATCGGTACGCCCACCAACATCCTCATCGGTTCATTTGGGCAGATCTCCTTCAACGGCTTCCTGATTAATCTCACGCCAGGCGTGTTGCTGGCTTTTGTGGGCCTCATTCTCTATTCGGCCTACATCTACCGCAAGGACCTGGGCGGGTCGCAGGGAGCCTCGGAGTTGTTGCTGGAGCGCCTCTCGGAACGATCTCGCATTCAGCAACCGGAGGATTTGAAGAAGGCCGGCGTGGTCGGCGCAGGTATGATCTTGCTCTTCATTCTGGGCGAGCGCTTCCATCTGCTTCCGGCCGTCACAGCCATCATGGGCGCCACGGCACTCCTGGTGTGGATCCGGCCAGACATCGAGAAGATGATCGAGGCGGTGGATTGGACCACGCTGGTATTCTTCCTGGCGCTCTTCATCACCGTGGGAGCCATCCAGGAGGTGGGGTTGATCGGGATGATCGCGGCCCTGGTCGGGCGCGTCGTGGGCGATAGCCTTTTACTGGCGATGCTGGGGGTTACCTGGCTTAGCGCGCTGCTCTCGATGGTCATCGCCAATATCCCTTTCACGGCCGCCATGCTGCCGGTGGTTGGCTTTCTCACCCGGACCGTCCCCGGCGCAGGCAGCAAGGCGCTCTACTTCTGTCTTTCTGTGGGCTCGGCCATGGGCGGCAATGGCTCGCTGATAGGGGCCTCGGCGAATATGGTCACCGCCGGCATCTCGGAGAGCGCGGGCTATCCCATCAGCTATGCCTATTTCTTCAAGAAGGGCCTGCCGGCATTGCTGATTACGGTGGGGCTTGCGTTTGCCTGGTTGCTGATTCGTTTCCTCTAGGGAGGAGTCGAAGATGGCCGAGATGTCCAAGGCCAAATACGACCACATCGTGTGTGCGATTCGGGGTCGGCCGGCGAACCGCAATACCGTCGAGCGTGCGATTGAGCTGGCCCTCGAGCATCACGCCCGTCTCGGATTTCATCTCGTCATCCCGGAGGATTTCTTGGAGGCCGCGGCGCCGCTGATGAGCCCGGCGCGCACCGTCTTTGAGCGCCTTCGCGAAATGGGCGAGTACATTCTAGCGGTTCTCTGTGATGAGGCCCACCGGCGCGGGGTGCGCCATGTGGACGTTCATGTGCATATCGGGGATGTGCGCGAAGAATTGCTCGAGATTGCGCGCCAATCGGGAGCGCAGGTGCTGGTGTTGGGCGAGCCGGATCCCGCGCACCCTCGTTCGATCTTCACGCCCGAAAGCTTCCGGGAGTTCGTTCGTGAGCTTGAGCAAGCGGGGCATCTCACCGTCATCGCCGTGCCGCCCGAATCCTGGATCGCGCTGGAATAGCGGCTCCATCGGCCCTCCTGCCTTGCTCGCTTCCTGCTTCGAGACCGAAGCCCCTTTCGCCGCCTTCGGTCGACTGCTGGCAATCATCATCGCAATCGGGCTGGGCGGCTGTGCTGGGGTTCAGCCGGCAACGGGTGCGCCCCGGACCGTCGTTCCCAAGATTACAGGCACCTCGCCTGCGGGAAGCGCGCCATCTGCCACGGAGCCCCCATCCACCCTCGCGGGCGAGCCCAAGCGTGTCCCAGGGATGACCGCCACTCCGGCCCTCGCCCCGAGCGCAACCCCCCTCCCGCAAGAGTCAAGCAATTGCCTAAGGGCAAGCTTCGTCCAGGATGTCACGCTTCGCGATGGATCCCTGGTCCGGTCGGGGTCGATCTTGCTCAAGATCTGGCGGATCCGGAATTCGGGCGAATGCGCATGGGATCGCTCCCTGCGGCTGATTTTTATCGGCGGGGATCCGATGTCCGGTCCCGATGGCCTGCCGGCTGCGCTCTTCCACCCGGGCTTCGCGCTTGACCCTGAATTGGGCGATGACGACTGGCACCAGGCGCGAATGTACGCGGTGGCTCCGGGAGAGACGGTGGATGTACCCATCTTCCTGCGTGCTCCCGATGAACCTGGGCGCTACCAGAGCACATGGGGACTTGCCGCCGAAGGCGCGGATCGTCCCGCGATCACCTTCTACCTGGATATCGAAGTCCTTGAGGCAGAAGGTGAGAAGGATAGCAGCGATGGCTGGGAGGGCCTTTGGGATCATCTGAACGCGCGCAAAGGAGAGTTCTCGGGAAGATTGGCGATTGCGCGCGCCGGCGGTCTTTATCAAGGCTTCTTCTACGCCGAGGGAGGACGGGTGTACCTGTTGGAGGGGCGTAGTGTAGAGGGCGGTCAGGGGCTGGAAGGCGTGGTGGGCGAGCCCTACGAAGATGGCCAGCCCTTCAAGCTGCGGTTTCTGTCAGGAAAGGATGCCTTCCAGGGCGTGATCGGCGAGGGAGAATTTGCCGCCGAGGCCTGGTGTGGCAGCCGGCCGGGCCTTCCGTTGCCTCGCCAGGAGTGCCGTCTGCGCTAAGCAGAATCCAGCCGAGTCTCAAACCGCCTGCAAGATAGCGAGGGGGCGATCTTATAGGCTGTGAATTCAAGATCACAACTCGACGCGGAGAATGGCGGAAACGGCTCAGCCACTGCTTGCCATGCGCCAGAACTAGAAGACTGCAAAACGATTCGGGGGTCTGAAAATGGATGGCAGCATTGGCTTTATGGCCTATTGGAGCCTTTGGAGGTGCCATTTCTAGCTCTGGCGCTCCCTCCGGCTCAGATAAGGCCCGGGTGTGATTCGTGTAACCATGATAACAGTCGGTCACGGAATTGCTGCACTTCTCGCAGCAGCTCATCCAATTCTGCCAGCGATATCTGGCCGGTACGATCGTATGCACTAATATTCCGCTTCGTGCGGTATTGATCGAGGTAGTTCGCCAGATCGCTGAATTCATTCCCTATGATCTCGGGCAGCAATTTGAAAGTCAACCAATGCTGACCCTTCCCGCGGGTTTCATACCCTTCGCAATAGAGCGGGATGGTTGCCAAGGTTAGGGCGCCATCGTAGGTGATCATGAATCGGCGATCTGTGGATAGATCCACAATCGTTGCATCCTCCAGATCGCGCTCCACCTTGCTAAGTAGATTGCGGATCTCTTCTTTGCTCGTTTTATGGGCTCTCAGGCGCTATTCGGACAGCCAATGCTGCAAGGTCATCCTGATCCCCAACAAGGAAAATCTTGGGTCCATCCATTAGGGATGTAAGGAAAGGGTCTTCGCGATCCAATCGAGATCTGAGTTCATCCACGGGCATTATGATGGGGTTAAGCTCTCGGTTCAATTCTTCCTTCAATGGAGAAAGCTCCTTGGATAATTCCCGGCCCGAGATTGCTCCGATGATTAGAAGATCGATGTCGCTCTCGGGTGTTTCAGCTCCTTGGGCGAAGGATCCAAATATGAATGCCACAAGGATGGAGCCTGATATTTGTCGGAGGGTGCTTCTCATGCGGTCCGCCACTCCTGCCGTCTTGATCATGAGCGACCGCAGTTCGCGAAACACCGGAGAGGCCCGATTGGCCTGATAATATTTCCGGTTGCCCTCTATGTTCGAGATAATCAGGCCTGCATCTTCGAGCCGGGCGACCTCTCGCTGAATAGCACGAAGGTTCTGGCCCGTCAGGGCGGCGATTTCGCGTAGATAGTGCCGACTGCTCGAGCGAAGAAAGAAGAGCTTCAAGACTTCAACCCGAGCGCGAGAAGTGAAAAGCGCCTCGAGTACAGGATGTCTTTGTATACTATTTGTAGTCATATGTATACAAATTATATACGGCAATGGAGGATTACTCAAGCCACACCCAAAGCATCTTCTAGCCGGGGAACACATCCTCGCCCATACTCTCCTCCGTTGGATGGACCTGCCATTCCTTGCGTGGAGAATGCTGATGATCGTTCGATCTTGCGTGCTTCTGGCTCAATCAAGTCTATACTGGATAGAAGCGAGATCCCCTGCAAGAAACTTCATGTCCCGCAAGGTAGGGGGATCCGTCCCCGGGATCCGAGTAGACGATGCTGGCAATGCTGGTCGAACTCTTGATGCGTATGGTGCAACGGGCCGCCGACCCGGCTCGCCTGAAGCGGCTCACGGCGATGATGCGGGCTGCGCCGGCGATGAGCGTGGGCAGCGGCTGGATCCGGCCCTACCAATCGCGGCGTGTGCGCTGGACCATCCGGCACGCCTATCAGAAGTCTCCGTTCTACCGGGAGCGGTTGGACCGGCTCGGGATAAGGCCCAGGGATGTCCAGCAACCGGAGGATCTGCACCGATTGCCGCTCACCTGGCCGGAAGATTTGCGGGAGTGGGATCGCTTTCTCTGTGTTCCTGTCGACTCAGCGGTGGCGGTGTTCACCTCCGCGGGAACCACGGGTGAGCCAAAGCGGGTCTATTTCAGCCAGGGCGACCTCCAGTCGCTGATCCACTTCGGCGCGCTGGCGGCGAGGCTTCGCTGGGTCGGGCCGATGACGGCGCTCATCGTGTTGCCCATGCGCCATGGCCTTTGGATCGGGTGGAACACGGCGCTGCGGGTGGTCGAACGCGCCGGCGGCCTGCCCCTGCCGGTCGGGGGGGAAGACCTGGAGGATGCCTTGCGATGGCTTCAGCGGTTTGAGCCCCAGATCATCATCGCCTCTCCCACCCATATGATGGGGCTCACACGCGCCGCCCAGGCCGCCGGATACAGGAAGCCGGTGCCGGTCATCTTGCTGGGAGGTGAGCCACTCGATGCTGAGCGGGAAGGATTATTCGCCGACTACTGGCAGGCGCAGATCTATGATAGCTACGGCGCGACGGAGATCGGCGGGGCGCAGTCGATCCGCATGCCCGGCTGCACCGCTTTTCACCTCAACGACCTTCATCTCCTGACGGAAATCGTGGATCCCGCTAGCGGGTTGCCGGCTCAGGAGGGAGTCCTGGCCTTCACCACATTGCGGCGAGAGGCCATGCCGCTCATTCGCTATGTCGTCGGGGATCGAGCCGTCCGCAGTCCATGCGTCTGCGGGCTGCAGACCACCACAATCGCCTTGCAGGGCCGGATGGATGACCTTATCATCGTCGCAGATCAGGCGCTCTCAGGACAGGGAATTTTGGACGCCTTGGCGCCGCTATCTCCCCAGGCGGAGATGCGAGTCGAGTGCTGTGTGGACCGTGTGCAAGGGGTGGACCGGCTCCGGTTGAGCATCTCAGCCGAGGGGCTTTCCGCCGAGCGGGTTCGACGGTCCCTGCTCGAGAGGTACACCGGGTTGCGGACAGTCCTCGAGCAGGGGCTGCTCACGCTTGAGATCGAGACGGGCGCTGACCTGGCAGATCCATTAAAGCCATTTCGATTGCGGGATCTCCGCCCATGGGCGGATGGAGGCAGGGCAGAGAGCCCTTCGGCGCGGGATATGGGAGGTGAACCATGCGCAGATCGTGGATAATCTGGGCGGCTCTTTTGGTCATGGCGGCCACGGCCTGTGGCCCGGCCGGAACGCTCCCGCCACTAGAGCCTACACAGACCGAGGCCCTCGCTCCGGCCTCTCCTCCCGAGACGCAGCCTCCACAACCCGCGGAGACCCTCCCGCCACCCACGGCTCCGGAGACAGAGCCCGCGGCCATCACGCCCTCTGCGCCGCTTGGTCCGGAGATCCCCCCTTTGCGGCCGGGCGAAGCGGTCGAGATCCAATTCATCGCGATGATCGATACGGACCGGGGATGGGCGATCGGTGGGAAGGCCGGGGATTGGGACCATATCCTGAGGACGGAAGACGGCGGCATGCGCTGGAAAGAGGTTACCCCGCCTGAGCCGACATCCGCCACGGGAAGCCTGCGAGCGGTTGCCATCTTCAGGGATATTTCAACCGCTTGGGTGTTCTACTATCCGGATTGGCTGGAGCCGCAATACGGCGCCTCGTTGGCCGTGCGCGTCTGGCGGACAATCGACGGAGGGGAGACGTGGGACGCGGGCGACGGGCCAGAGGTGGAGTTTCTGGGCACGCAGGACTCGCCCCCATACTTCGAATCCGCTGATCCGGGCAGTGGCTGGATCCTCACTCGCTTCGGGGGCGTCGGCATGCACCGCTATCCGGTTTATCTGCTTCGCAGCCAGGATGGTGGCAGCAGCTGGGCGGTGTCTGTGGATCCGTATCAAGGTGCATCCATCCAGGGCTGTCGCAAGAGCGGGATGGCTGTAGATGGGACGGGCCACGTGCTCCTGACCGTCGACAATTGTCCGGTGAGCGGCGCGATGGTCTACCTGAGTGAGGATGGAGGCGGCGCGTGGACGGAGGTGCAGCTTCCCGCGCCTCCAGGGGGCGAAGGCTGGTACCCGGACTCCTATTGTGAAGGCCGCTCACCGCAATTCCTCGCCGCCGGCTTCGTCCGGCTGGGCGCGATGTGCCGGGCCCTCGCAGGGGACGCGCTCGAAGAGTACGATCTCCTGTACGAATCCCGGGATGGGGGCCGAACCTGGTTGGCTCTGCCTTATCCAGGCGGCGATTTGCTCTTTCTAGATGGCGACCATGGATATGCCCTGGACCTCGACCTCTATTTCACTGCGGATGGCGGGCGGACCTGGGAGAAGCGCAAGAGTGTGGCCTGGGAAGGCCAATTCAGCTTCGTCGATGCCGAACATGGTTGGGCCGTAGCGCGAGCGGAGGATGAAATCGCACTGGTGCAAACGCAGGATGGCGGCCGCACCTGGAGCATGCTGGAACCAACCATCGCGGGCGAGTGAGACATGGCTTCGAGGGAGGTTTGCACTTGAGCGAACAACCGGAGGGGCAGGTGCGCAAGACGTTCTCCCAACGGCTTGCGAACGGGTTCTTCTATGCTCTGACGAGCCTGCTCTGCCGCATCGAGGGCTCGCAGATCTCGCGCGTGCCTCCGCGTGGGCCACTCATTCTTGTCAGCAATCACGTGAACGTCCTTGAAATCCCGGTTCTCTATACCCGGCTTTGGCCGCGCCCGATCTCGGGTTTCTTCGCCGCCTACCGGCTCGATAGCCCATGGATGCGCTGGCTGCTAAAAACCTTCGGGGGCATCCCGGTGCACCGCGGCGAGCCGGACTTGCGCGCCATCCGCCAGGCTATCGCTCGCATTCGGGCAGGGGATATTTTTGCGCTTGCACCCGAGGGAACCCGCAGCGGAGACGGCCGCCTGGGTCCCGGCCGGCCGGGGGTGGTGATGCTGGCCTTGCAGACCGGCGCGCCCATCCTGCCCGTGGTCCACTATGGCGATACCGGTTGGTTGGACAATCTGCGCCGCTTGCGTCGCACGCCCTTTCATATTGCAGTGGGCAGGCCCTTCCGATTGAAGGCCATGAACCTGCAGCTACGGCGCGCCGAGCGGGAGCGGATGGTGGACGAGATCATGTACCAGATGGCGGCGCTGCTGCCGCCGGAGTACCGGGGCGTGTACGCCGACCTGAGTGCCGCGACGACGCGATATCTATGTTTCCTTGAGGGGCCAGAATGATTGCTCGATATACGGTGGCTGATGCCTAAGAGATTATTGCAGATAGATCCGCGTGGATTTGATGGGCATGGCATGCGGAATTGCCGACGGATTTCCACGGGATTTCATCATGAGCGGTGCTGCACTCCGACCACAGAGCGATCCTCCCAGATCGGGATGGCTCTATGAAGTCAGCTTCGTTTGAGAGGGAGGATCTGTAGTCGCCATTGGTGGATTGTGCACCAAGAGCAAGTCATCAATCCGGAGGATCATGGATGTCTATGGAGACCATTTCATGCATCGAGATTGATCTATCAAAATGCATTCGGGAGGGGCTATGCTTCCGCATCTGCCCATGGGTCTTCAAGTGGGATGAGGTACGAGATTGCCCAACAGTTGCAGATCCAAGTGAATGCATCGATTGCGGCCATTGCATTGCCCTCTGCCCGGAAGACGCAATCATGCATCGGCGAATGGATATGTCCAATTTCCCAAGGATCAACCCAGATCTGGAAATCTCCTCCGATCAGCTGATGCAGCTCCTGCGCAAGCGACGTTCGATACGAATCTTCAATGCAAAGCGCGCCGTGAGGCGTCAGACCATCGAGAGGATGCTTGAGGCGGCCCGCTACTCGCCGACGGGCTCGAATGCTCAAAGTCTAGTGCATGCCATTGTAATGGACAGGCAGGTGATGGATGAGATCCGAGATTGCTGTATCCAAGAAATTCGCAAGATTGTGGACCACTCTGGTGGGAGCCAGGGTGCTGAGCAGGAGGAGCTCGGTCATTATAGGACACTCCTGCGGGCATATGATCGAGGCGTCGATCTCTTGTTCTTCAATGCACCGGGCCTCATTGTCACTCATGCGCCCAAGAAGCCGGCATCCCCACTGGTGGAGGATGCAGCTTTGGCCTCATTTCATATGATGCTCATGGCAGAAACCTTGGGATTGGGAACCTGCTACATAGGCAATCTGTATCTGGCTGCCAGTCATAATCAGCGCATCCGCTCCCTCCTCAACATCCCTCAGGATCATGATATTTTGATGGCATTTGTTTTTGGCTATCCCGGAGTGCGTTTCCGCCGACTTGTTGATAGGAAACCTCCAAAGGTTAAGTGGTTTCTGCCAACGGATATGACTGCCAGGGATTGAAAGCGAATTAGGGTGGGCAGATCCAATCCTGCATGCTCTCCCCTTGGCTGGCGCAAAGGGAAGTTCCTCATCCCCATGCTGCGGTCATCGTGCCTGCACATCTAACCTCCGCATGCGCACGTAAGGTTCCAAGCATTGGTGAAGGCAGACAGGCTGCCATCCACCGTCGCGCAGAGGAGGTGGATGCGTCAAGTTTAGAGACTGCGCTCATTTGGTAGCGATATTCTTACGAGAAGGTAAGTGCACGAGGGTTGCTCGAAAGGCGAGGGAGCGAGTAAGGTGCGCCGATCCATGAAGCCCCTTCTATATAAGATGGCACGCCACAAAATGCATTTTGTCGATCTTAGTCATTTGAGGGTATTTGACGAAGCAGAGATCTTTGGCATATGGGCAGCGCGGATGAAAGTAGCAACCTGAAGGTGGATTGCTGGCATCCGGGATCTCTCCTTCGATGCGGATGCGATCCTTTCGAGAATCCGCTTTCAGAGAGGGAGTTGCAGAGACCAAGGCCTTCGTGTAGGGATGCAAAGGATTCTCAAACAAACTTTTTACATCAGCAATCTCAACGATCCGCCCCAAGTACATCACGGCGATCTGGTCACTGATGTGATTCACCAACGAGAGATTGTGTGAAACGAATAGATAGGTCAATTTCATCTCCCGCTGGAGGTTCTGTAATAGGGTTATGATCTGAGCCTGTACTGAGACGTCTAGTGCGCTTGTGGGCTCGTCCAGGCAAATGAACTTGGGATTGGATGACAGCGCTCGAGCAATCGCGATCCGCTGAAGCTGGCCGCCAGAGAATTCATGTGGATAACGATAGAGGTGATCGCGCTCAAGCCCTACTTGCTCCAGAAGATCTAAGATACGATCGTGGATCTCGCCATGACTCATTTTCGTGTGGGTTCTGAGCGGCTCGCTGACAATCGCCAGCACACTGAGGCGCGGATTGAGGGAATTAAAGGGGTTTTGGAAGACCATTTGGAGGTCTCGGCGCTTGATGCGAAGCTCGCTGGATGGAAGTTTAACCAGGTCTACGCCATCGAAAGCTACCCTGCCAGCGGTTGGGCGGATCATTTGGAGAATGCATCGGAGAAGGGTAGTCTTCCCACACCCTGATTCGCCCACTATGCCGAAAGTCGTTTCCGGATAAATCTTGAAAGAGACATCTCTCAGGGCATGAACGATCCTTCTCGAACGACGAAAAATGCTATCCCGGGCAGCAAACTCCTTCGATAGATGGTCAATTTCCAGGAGCGGGTTGCCATTTTCAGGCATGGATGCCTGGACCTCAGATAGGGTTGCCCTCTCCGAATTCTCCTCGCCGCTCAATTCTGCAACTCCCCATAAATGTGACATGCGACGTAGTGATTCCCGCCAGTTCGATTGAAGGAAGGAAATGTCTCCTTGCACTTAGCGGTTGCATGAGGGCATCGCGGGTGAAAATCACATCCTGAAACCAGCTCAAAGCTGCTTGGGACCCGTCCGGGGATCGCTTCCAGGGGCTGCTCTCGAGAACCAATTCCTGGGCTACATCTCAGCAGAGCTTGTGTATAGGGGTGTTTTGGGTGGTAAAGCACGCTCTTGACATCACCGCTCTCAACCAGCCGTCCGGCATAGAGAACTGCTACTTTCTCGCAGGCTTCCGCTACGACAGCAAGATCATGCGTGACCATGATAATTGTAAGATGCCGCTCCTCCCTCAGCTTCTGCAATAGCTCCAAGATGCGGGCCTGGATCGTCACATCAAGGTCGGTGGTGGGCTCATCAGCGATAAGAAGATCGGGCGCGCAGGATAAAGCCATTGCGATTGCGGCTCGCTGCTTCATCCCCCCGCTGAGCTCATGAGGGTAGGCTTTCATGATGCGTTGTGGGTTCGGCAGCTCTACCACACGGAGCATTTCGAGAGCCCTGTCAATGCTCTCTGCCTTCGTCAAGGTGTGGTGTTGTCTGATAATCATGATCAATTGCTGGCCGATCGTAAACAGAGGATTCAGGTAGGCGGAAGGATCCTGGGAAATCATGGAAATCCGCTTGCCACGGATCTTCATCATTTCATTTTCCGGTTTCTGCAGGAGGTCCTCTCCCCGGAAAAAGATCTTGCCCGCGCTGATGACTCCGCCCGGAGGGATAAGCCTGAGAATTGAAAAACAAGTCATTGATTTTCCACAGCCAGTTTCCCCTACCAGACCTAAGAAATCATTTTCATGGATATCCAGGTTAATGCCTTTCAGGACATATGCTGTGCCGGCATATGTCTTGAAGTGCAAGTGCAAATCCCGAATAGAAACGAGCGGAGCGCCTATCCCTGCCTCCTTGATTGGGGATCCACAATATCTCTAAGGCCGTCGCCAAGAAGATTGAAGCATAGTGCCACAATCAGCAGAACCATTCCAGGGTACATGGCAAACCATGGGGCCTCGGAGAAGTATATGCGCGCTGAGGTAAGCATATTGCCCCAATCCGCCTTTGGCGGTTGGATTCCGAGCCCTATGAAGCTAAGTGCTGATCCCATAAGAACTGCCGCGCCCATATCCATTGTCGCCTGGATGATCACGACCGAGATAATATTTGGCAATATATGCCGGAGGATTATGGTGATGCTGTGCACGCCGATCGTTCTCGCTGCTTCCACGAACGCGCTCTCTCTGACAGAAACGGCCTGAGCGCGCACGAGGCGTGTGTATTGGGGCCACCATGTGAGAGCTATCGCGATCATCGCATTTGTGAAACTGGGGCCGAGTGCAGCGCTTATGGCGATGGCCAGCAGCAGCGCAGGGAAAGAGAGGAAGAGGTCAGTGAGCCGCATGATCAACTGACCGATCCAACCACCGTAATATCCAGCAACCATTCCCAGCGGGGTGCCTATAAGCGCTGCAATCAGAACGACCAGGATGCCGAGGCTCAGGGATGCCCGTCCGCCGTAGAGAATGCGCGCCAGGAGATCGCGACCGAGTTCATCGGTGCCCAGGATATGAGCCTTGCTGGGCGCTTGGAGACGTTCGCCGAGATTTGGCAGGCCCTCTCCTTGCTCAGGATAGCGCGTCAGTTGAGGGGCGAAAGCGCAGGCAATGGCAATGAGCAAGATGATTGCGAGAGCCAGAAGAGAAAGGTAATCCCTCCTGAATACTCTCCACATTAGATGTGCTTCCCGAAATCTGCCTCTCATGTTCTATATGAAGTGCGCTTCCTAGATGAGTGGAAAGACATTGGCTGTGTGTCTAGCTACTCGACGGCAATTCTCGGATCGATGAGCATCTGGATTAGGTCGAGGATCAAATTAACAATGACATAGAAGATGGATACGACGAGCGTAACGGAGACAATGACCGGGAAATCGAAGTTAAGCACGGCTCGGGTGAGATAATTGCCCAGTCCTGGCCATTGGAAAATAACCTCGACGAGAAGGGCTCCTGTAATCGACCATACGAAGGAAAGACCCAAGACAATAAGGGTCGGCACGATGGCATTCTTGAGTGCCAATCTGTAATAGATGAGCCGGGGATTGAGCCCGAAAGCCCAAGCCATGGTTATGTATTTCTGCTCCAAAACCTCTATCAGCGTAGCGCGTGTTAATCTGATGGCAATTCCGATGCTTCCACTTGCCAACACTAATCCTGGCAAGATCAAGTGGACTAGTGCATCTTTGAAAGCCTGCCAGTTCCCAGTGAGGGGGGCGTCGATCAAATAGAAGCCGGTGATAGATTGAATTGGAATGAACAGGCTGACATCTTGGCTGACTCTTCCCCCCAAGGGGAAGAGATGCAGCCTCTCGACAAGCAAGAGTTGAAGAATGAGTGCAAGCCAGAAGACGGGAGTCGAGGCATTAAATACAGCGAAGAAACGGATAATATGATCAATTATGTGATTTCGATGTATGGATGAAATAACACCCAGGGGGATACCCACAAGTGCCGCGATAGCCATGCTGAAGAGTACCAGCTCCAAAGTGGCGGGCAGGAAGACACGAACATCGTTGATAATCGGTTGGCGGGATTTCAACGAGATGCCGAAATCGCCGCGCATCACCTGCTTCAAGTAAATTAGATACTGCTGGTACAGAGGCTTGTCGAGACCCAATTCTGTAGTCGTGATTTCGATCTGCTCTGGTGTGGCCCGTGGGCCCAACCACAGGCGTGCGGGATTTGAAGGAACCAATCGGGCAATAACGAACGTGAGAATCGTTACCCCGAGAACCACAAGAAAGGCCAATGTGAGCCGCCGGATGAAATATTCGGACCTGTGCATGACTATCTCTCTTGCGTTGCTCCGGCTCATTGAGGATGGGGATTGCCATCATGGGCAATCCCCATCCCATGAAAGCGGATGTCCTCCTGCTACTCTTGGCCTGTAGTGGTCAGATCATGGAAGAAAACCACATTGGGATAGGCGGGGTTGTCCACAAAGCCTTGGATATCTGAGCTGTATACCCAAATTTGCGGCACGTTGGCCACCCATACGGCGGGGCTTTCTTCAACCATGATCTCCTGCGCGGCGATAAACTTTTCGGCCGCGGCCTCTCGGTCTGTGGCACTCAGCCCAAATCCCTCATCGATCAGTGCATCGAAATCAGGGTTGCACCAGCGAGAGAAGTTGGTCCAAGCATCCGCCTCGCAGGAGTAATCATAGTAGAGCACATCGTAAGGATTTACGTAGGTCAGATACCAGACCATGGGGCTAATATCTTGGGCGCTTGAAGGATCGGAGTCCAGACGCTCGACCATTGCCTCATAGGTCATCGCTTGCGGGATGGCCTCGATGCCCAGCTCCTTGAGCGGGAAGGTCCACAATTCGACTGCCCACTCCTCGGCAGCGAAATCGGACATGTATGTAATTTCGAGGTCAAACCCTCCATCAGGGTAACCAGCCTGGGCCAGGAGTTCTTTGGCCTTATCCAGGTTGAACTCATACTGGAAGAGATCCGCCCCATGGCCCCACATCTGCGGAGTGATTACTCCCCGGGGCTGAGTGTAGTAGCCATCGGTTCTCTCGGTGTATTGATCATAGGGGAAGCTATAGGCAAGTGCCTGGCGTACCAACTTGTTGTCCAGCGGTTCCTTTGCAGTGTTTAGATTGAAGGCCATGACTGCAAAAGATGGCCCAATGGAAACTGACAGTCTGCTATTCGATTTGGCCTCATCTAGCTTGTCCGATGGCCAATCGCGGTAGAAATCCGCCGTCCCATTTTCCATCATTTGCTTCGCGGCCACTGAGTCGAGCACTATTTCAAAGACGATTTTGTCAAACTGATTCTCTCTCCAGCCTTTCCAGTAGTCATCGAATCGGGTCATGATTAGCCGCTGTCCCTTTTCGAAGGATTCAATGGTGTAGGGCCCAGTTCCGACGCAGCGTCCCTGATCAAACCATTCCTTCGGGTTATCTAGGACATTGGGGCTGACCATCCCGGCCACAAATGCCGAAGAGGTGATGATGTCAAAGGGTGCAGGAAATGACAGCTTGAACCGGATCGTGTATTCATCCAGGATTTCCATGGACTCGACCGGACCCCATAGCCACGCCGAGGGAGAGGTTTCATCTTGCTTGTAGAATTCCACCGCGGCTTTCACGGCCTGCGCATTAAAATCCGCACCATCCTGGAATTTCACGCCTTCTTGCAGATGGAAAGTCCATTCTGTCCCATCTGCATTCACATCCCAGGACTGCGCCAGGCCGGGGGAGAACTCCCCTGAGGTTGGGTCGTAGTACACAAGGTTCTCGTAGCACATGAGCAGCGCGTTGATCTCACTTGCGAAAGCGAAGCGTGGATCAAGATCTATGAAATCCTGCCACATTATGTACGTTGCCACATTTGGAATCTTCTCTGATTGGGGAGGCTCACCCGCGGGCGAGGGCGAGCACGCGGCAATTCCAACAAGAATCCCGGCAAGAAGGATGATTCTGGGGAATGCTTTGCTCCTCATCTTTCACTCCTTTATATTCATGTATTAGAGCAATTGGCTAGGTCTCCTCCGCTCAAGCTGTTCAATCTGCCTCCTTTCTGCCCCTCCGATCCTTCCGAGTTTTCTCGCAAAGCCCTGTGCGAAAGATTAAGGCTCTGCTTGCAGGCTGAAGTGAACAATGGTCGGCTTATCTTTGGCTGAGCCTTGCGTTCCTCCCATTCCATGCCTTTGGGACACTCGCCGCGGCGGTCTCCGGCGAAGAAAGGCCCGAAAGCCCGATTTCATCCACAGGTTCGGATGAAATTCGCAACCATCCTCAAGAAGTGGACAAAGGCTGCACCAGCATGTGCATGCCAGGCGCGACTGGAGGTCTCTGGTCGCGGCCTGTTCGATGCCAGATTATCGAGGAGGCATGATATGAGGGCCAGAGGGGGCTCCCTGAGTTCATCCGATTGCCTTTTCCTTCGTGCGCATTTCCCCAAGCTCAGCCATGAACAAAACAAGGGCATCAATACCCTTTTGCCAGGTCGGCAGGTGGATATGTTCGTTGGGCGCATGGATATTGTCTGTTGGCAATCCAAATCCAGACAGGATCGAATCCAGACCCAATATTTCCTTCATTAGCACTGCTGCGGCGATTGTGCCTCCGTCTCGGATATATATGGCCTTCCGGTTAAAGGCGTGCTCAAGCGACCGCGCGAAGGCCGCGTACTCTGCGCTTGAACGGTCAGCCAAGTAGGGCTTGATACCTCCGTAATAATGAAGCTGCCAGCGGACAGTTGAAGGCATATTAGAACGCAAGTAAGAAAGCAACTGGGAGTGCACGGCGTCGGGCTCTTGGTCCGGCACGAGACGGGTTGTGATTTTCGCGCCAGCTCTTGAGGGAATTATGGCCATTTCCCCAGGTCCATCATAGCCCCCGGCAATGCCGTTGATCTCCAGGGTCGGGCGAGCGACGACACGCTCGAGAGGAGAGTAATCCGGTTCGCCCCAGAGTTCGGGCACGCCTGTGCGTTCGAGGTAGTATCTCGCATCCAGCGGCAAGCTGCTGAGCATCCGACGCTCAGCGTTTTCCAAAGGCCTCACGTCTTGATAGAAGCCGGGGATTTGCACCATCCCTGCGGGATTGATAAGCCCTCCCAGCACGGACGCGAGTGCCTGCACAGGATTATGGACCACTCCTCCGAATACCCCCGAGTGCAGATTGGTGCTTGGGCCTTCCACAACCAATTCGAAGGATGCGATTCCCCGTAGACCATAACATATCGTTGGCAAATCGGGTGCCAAGAAACCAGCATCCAGATTAAGCACGGTTTCAGCCTCGAGTCTATCTGCCAATTCTTTCAGAGCGCCGGCAAGGTGGGGGGATCCGATTTCCTCCTCCCCCTCGATGATGAATTCGATATTCAGGGGGATTTCTCCGGCTGACCGATATGCATGGAGGGCGGCGAGGATTGCGATTATCTGCCCCTTCATGTCAGAGATGCCGCGGCCGAATAATCGGTCCCCGCGCCGCTCGGGCGAGAAGGCATTTGTTTTCCAGCATTTCTCATCTTCGACGGGCTGCACGTCGTAATGTCCATATACAAGAAGAGTGGGGCGGTTCGGTGACGGACATCGCAGCTTTGCAAATACGATAGGATGCCCGTGTGTTGGGAGTATCTCGGCCTCCTGACAACCGAGGTCGAGGAGTTGCCCCCGCAACCACTTGGCGGCCTGCTTCATATATGGAGCAAAGGCTGCGCTGTTGGAGATGGTGGGTAGAGATCCGAGCTCTTGGAGCAGCGATATGTGCCGTTGCGTGTGATCTCTGGCGTGTTTCAAGACAAGGTCCATGATTGAAGCGCAGACTACCGCCGGTGCTAGGAAACGAGATCTTCGATGGGTTTATATTCGATATCGAGGCCAAAATACCGCGGGCCGCACCAAGCGAGAGCTTCCTCTGAGCGGAAGATGCTATTACAGGCTGTTCCCACAACCGCAACCTCTTGGCCCTTCTCGATCTCTGTATTCGTAAGCCCTATGCCTGTGTCCCGATCAAGGACACTCACCAGGTCAGGGCTGCAAACATAGGGTTCACCATTGATCCATGTCGCCTGGTTCTCATTCTTGAAGTAGATCTCCATAACTTTGCCGGCGAATCGTCCCTGGCCTGCGATATGGGTGGTCCCTACCATGAGTCCTTCCATGTCTTCCCATTCCTTGCCTTGAACCACACCCTCAAATAGCAGCCAGCCGCCGGCAGATTCAAGCGCAGCTTTGACCGGATCGTTGTCGTCTTCGGCAGCAAGTCTGATAGACCGGCCGACTTCGAGGCTTCTTGTGAGTGAGTTGGGGATGATTGTCCTCTTTGTCGACCTGCCATCCAAAAGGCTGGCAGCTACGAAGGCACCGCCATATGCCGCGACGCTAAGCATTTTTCCGATGCGTTCCATCATTGCCGAATTGCAGGCTTCCTTCAGAAGGAGAATGTCTCCCCACCAATCTACGATCGCTAGCGGGAAAGGCGCGACGCCCTTAAGGAACAATGTGCTTTGCATTTCTTCGGGGTAGGCCCGGCCGCCGTAATCGCCATCGGCAACGAGCTTGCCGAGCCGGATGCCTGTGGCCAGGGCAGCGACGAGATTGCCTGCTCCAAGCTCGGCAGGTATTATCGCCTGGATTTTCTTCCCGACATATTCCTCCAGCTCGATTACAGCGTGGTCAAGGACCTTGCTTCCCCATTTATATGGAAGGCCCTTCTTCTCTCCCAGGGCCCTGATCTCCTCCTCAGTATCAGGTACATCCTCGGAGATTGAGCCTGTCCCATAGGCAGTGCAAGTTAGGGCACCATCGGGAATGTCATCGATATCTACCCATTGAATGGAGTAGCCTTCGTCGAGCAATTCTCTTAGCAGGCTCAACCCCCATTGCGCGCTCCCTCCGCCGCCAGTGCCAAAGAAAAGGAGGCCGGTAATGAAATCCATGCAATCCTGCTCGTTTGTCAACTCTCGATGTGGCATTTTGGACTCCTAGATCGTTGCAGACTTGCTTGACGCTATTGAGAAAAGCCCTGGTAGGCCCTACTTTGGCTCAACATGATAAGAAGCTCGCTTAGCCTGACGACAGCCTCATTCTGATCCACGATGGGGACGCCGTGCTGCTCGGCCATCGGCCGGACAAGCTCAACGATTCCGACCATGCCGGTGCACCCTGGGACGATCAAATGTGCGCCGTCTTGCTCTATTGCGAGGCGCATGGCCTCGACAAATTGATTGACAAGCGCATTTTTATCAGATCGGAGTTGCTGAACATGTATCTCCACGGCGCGGACCGAAGATACGCGGCTGGCTAGGCCATAACGCCTTATCTGCCTTTCGATCTCGGGGATACTCTGTTCGAGCACGGTGATAATCGAGAATTTATCCGCAAGGATGGAGGCAAGCATCATGGAAGCTATACCTGCCCCAATAATCGGTATGGAGGTGATCTCCTGGGCCGCGCGCAATCCCGGATCCGCCATGCAATCTATTATGACGGCGTCTCTGCCGGCCGCTTCGGCAGCAAGCGCGAGCTGGGCGATTTGGGGAGAGGCTAAGGCGTCGTCATATTCAGACTCGATGGAGATGGGACCTTGAGGAAGATTCGTTGCATCAAGATCCACGCCCGGCTGGCAATAGGCACGATAAATGCCTGCCATTTCCTTGTTCACACCAGGCTCAGAACTGGGCACAATGACTCTAAGCGATGCTTTGAGCGCCAGATGCCCGGGAGCCTCATCCAGAATGATAGGCTTCTTGAAAGAATAGCCGGGAGCATCTAATGAAGGGGGCATCGGATAGGAGCGCTTCGAATGTGAGAGCCTCATTGCTCCCAAGGCTTCTGCCAGCTTAAGCGCCACCTGCGTCGCATCAAGAAACAGTGCGGAGAGCTGGGTCTCGTGGAGGATCTCCTCAATCAATTCGAGAATATCCTGCCGCCCATGCGTGTCTAGCACAATTGCTTGGGCGCCATCTGCCCGGATGGCATTTGAGCAGGCCTTTGCAAAGGCTGAAGCAATCTCCTTGGGATCGTCTGAGGAAGGCTGGCGATCCGCAATCCGTATTGAGGCAACTCTGGATGCCAGGCAATGCTCAGAGATGTTCCTCTGCACCGCAGAGGCTTTGGCCCTCGAGTCTGTGATCACTGCGAAGGTGTCTGCAAGCAGCGCCGCAAAGTGAAAGGCTGCCTGTCCTGTGCCAATTACGGGAATATCAGAAATCTGTCTGGCGGCGCTTAACCCCGGATCGCGAAGGCTATCAATGAGGATGGAATCCATCTCCTCGGATTGGAGTGCCTTTACGATTTCCAGCAGTTCGGGCGCAGCGAGCACGGTTGCATAGTCTGTGTCATCCGCTCCCATCGCTTCGCTCAATCCTATTATCTGAACGAGCGAATCCTGCCCTGCGATGCGAGAACAGGCCACCTTCCTTGCCTGCAGGACACCATGATCTGATGAGGGGACAATTACGGCGACTCTTGGCACGAATTCATCACCTCCACTATGCAACTTGGAGGTCGAGGGGCGTTAGCTTGCGGATCGCATTTGCGAAATCCGCAATAAGCTTGCACACCTCGATTATACATAGATCGATTATACATAGAATCCAGCTCGAGTCAATTCGGCTGCATAAATCTGTCATATGATTGACGAGTTGTCTAAGGAGGCATAAAATACTAAGGTCGGAAAGCCCATTCACAGATTGCTTGCTATGTCTAGGAGGCAGCACCAATGGGCAATTCCTCGTTCTCCGCAAGTGACCAGTCAAGCTTTGCGCC
>Ga0190334_1000096_pt1 | contig 42513 bp, 66 predicted proteins | sample 48720478_MG_FD_161270 | JGI IMG/M metagenome (GOLD analysis project Ga0190334, IMG submission 161270) | Hydrothermal vent sediment bacterial communities from Southern Trench, Guaymas Basin, Mexico - 4872-04-7-8_MG | ecosystem: Environmental > Aquatic > Marine > Hydrothermal vents > Sediment ... | reverse complement strand
ATTTCAACGACGGATTCGACACGGAAACAATCCCGCGATTCCAATCCGACCTTACCGTCCGGGCCTATCAGATTGACTTGAAAACCCTCGACGAAGAAAACCGCTCCATCGAAGCGGTTATTGCCACCGAATCGCGCATCGCAGTCTTTGATTTGTCAAGTTGGCGGGTCATCGACGAGATAGTTTTGCTGGGCGGATTGCGGATGCCAAAAAACGGCCAGGTTCCCCTTCTTGATTCCCACGATCGGACGAGCGTCCAGAAGCAATACGGTTCTACGCGGGATTTCCGCGTTGAAGGCAACAAGCTCATTGCCCGCAACTATTACAGCAAATCACCGGTAGCCGAACACGCCTGGACATTAACGCGCGAGGGACATCTGACGGATAATTCCATCGGCTATCGCATTTACCAATCGAAGATTGTCGAGCGTGGAGAACAACTTGAATACGCAGGCCGCACTTTCAAGGCCACAAAGGCGCGAGACCTGCGGATCGTTACCGATTGGGAAATCGTCGAAAACAGCGTGCTGCCTATCGGCGCCGACAGGCAGGCGAAAATGAGAGAAGACAGGTTGATTAACTCAAAAAGAAAGGAAAGCACTATGGATTTCGAAAAATGGTTGGAACAGCGTGGCCTTGTGCCGGCCGAGCTCGGCGACGAGGAGCGCGAGAAGCTCCGGGCCGAATTCGACGCGGAGACCACTCGACAGCAGACCAATGGGGGGGATGCTGTCCCGGCTCAGCGTAAAGATACGGCAGACCAGCCGGACGAGGCCGCCACACAGGCGAAACGAAATGAGCCGACAATCGACCCGGAGAAAGTGGCGCAGGATGCCGTCCGCAAGGAGCGCGAGCGCGTGAACGCGATCCGGGAATTAGCCGGCGACGATGTAGAGCCGGAAGTCATCGAGCGCTGCATCAGCGAGGGTCTGACGGTCGACGAGGCTCGGGCCGAGGTTCTCAAGGCTATCCGGCGCAATCGACCGAAAGTCAGTGTGCCGGGGGGCATTGTACGCGAAGGGATAACCGAGCGCACGGTGCTTGAGGACGCTATTCTGTTGCGCGCGGGGATGGAAGATGCCATTCTGGAGGACAAGCAAAACGGTGAGCAGCGGGCCGAAAAGGCAGACCGTTATCGCGATATGTCTCTCATCGACATCTGCCGTCACGCGCTCCAATTGGACGGCAGGGATGTGCCGACAGGCCGTGAGGACTTGATTCGGGCGGCCTTCTCGACGACAAGCCTGCCGATTATCCTTGGCAACGTTGCCAACAAGAGTATGCTTCGCGGGTATAACTATCCCGACGAGACCTGGCGGCAATGGTGCGTTATCGGCTCGGTGACGGACTTCAAGACGCAGACCAGGGCACGACTGACGGATACGGGCGAACTCGAAGAGGTCGGAGCCGGCGGAGAAGTCAAGCACGGCGGGGCTGAAGAGGAATACGAGCAGTTCAGCGTCTCGACATACGCCAAGCAGTTCGCCGTGACGCGCCGGGACATCATCAACGATGACCTGCGTGCCTTGACGCGCATCCCGCAGAAATGGGGCACGGTCGCCAAACGCAAAATTGCCGACCTGGTCTATGCGCATCTTCTGGCGAACGGCACTATGCAAGACGGCACGGTACTTTTCCACGCAAGTCACAGCAATCTGAATACAAGCAACGGTCTGTCGTATGCGAATCTAAGTACGGCGAAAATCGCCTTCTACAAGCAGACCGACAAAACAGGCCGGTCGATCGCTGTAGACCCTGCATATCTGCTCGTGCCACCCGACCTTGAGGCGACGGCGAAGGAAATCCTCCAATCGGATTACCTGATTATGGCCGGGTCCACTGACAGCACGAGGCCGTCGAAAAACATACATAAAGGGACGCTGCAGCTGGTGATGGAGCGGCGGTTAAGCAATGCGAACCTCACTGGCTATTCGACGACGACCTGGTATCTGGTCGCCGACCCCAACGTGGCCGACACCCTTGAAGTGGCATTCCTGAACGGCCGACAGCAGCCGACGCTCGAGCGCTTCAACCCAGGGCCCGACGTGCTTGGTGTGATTTACCGCATCTATCACGACGTCGGCGTCAAGGCCCTCGATTTCCGCACGATGCAGAAGAATACGGCGTAACGGGAGCGCAAGAATGAACGAGCAACCCAAAACGAAAAATGTCAAGTGCCCCTGCGGGCAAGATAACGAATTGGTCAAGACTGCCGACGGTTGGGTTCTGGATGCAGCGCGACACGGCTGCAGTGCGCCTGGCGATAGATGTTTCAATTGCCACGCGCCGCTCGCGATAGAGCCGGAACCGGTGAAATCACCGGCACCAAAGGCAGTTCAAACGAAAAAGAGCAAGAAGAAATCCAAAAGTAGGAGCTAAGCTATGAACACTGAAGCTATGAATTACCAGACGGGTAATTATCTGGACTACACGCCCGCTGCGGCCCGTACCGCCGGGGAAGTAGTTCAAGTGGGCGGTCGAGCTGGCATTTGCACGACGGATTTGGCCGCCAGCGAGAAAGGGTCGGTTCAGGTCAAGGGCATTGTCAAGATGGCAAAGGCTGCGGTAGCCGGCAATGCAGGTGATCCTGTCGGCTGGGACGAAGATGGCAATCCCATTGATGGTTCGGGCGTCGTAACTACAATTCTGACCGATGCCGATTTTCTGGTCGGTTCACTCATCGAAGACGTTGGGACAGGCGATTCGACGGCCCTGGTTGCGCTCAACGAATTTGTCCCGACGCAGCCGACGTTCGACGGTTTCACTTTCGAGACCGTTGATGCCAACAAGACGCTGGATGCCCAGGATTGTGGCAAAGCCTTTATCGTGACCGCTGATGCCAAGACGATTACGCTGCCAGCTACGGCTTCGGGCCTCGGCCCGGTCGCCGTCATCAACGGCGGCGCCGACGGTACCGTCGGAATCAACATCAGCCCGAACTCCAACGACAAGATTATGGGGCCGGATATAGCGGGCACCGACAACAAGGACCTGATCAACACAAAGGCGACGGCCGTTCACTGGGATTATGTGATTATACGTCCGGATGTCGCTGGCAACGGCTGGAGCGTTGATGCTATGCGCGGTATCTGGGAGACCGAGACGTAATCGGTCCTGACAACAGCCGCTACGGCGCGGGGCCGGTTGCGTTTGCGCCGGCCTCGCCTTCAAAAATCGCAATCAGAAGATATGAAAGGGTGGGATAATGGGGTTTCCAGTCCAAACGTACAGCGAGCGTGGGCTGCGACGGCTCACTCTGCGATGGCTTACTCTGCGATGGCTCACTATCGCGATAGTCTGCATTATTCTGGCGGGTACAAGTATCGCGTTGACGACCAGGCCGGTCGGCCCCGGCACGACTACCGGTTGGGTGACGTGGCGGACGGTGAAAACAACGGAAGACAGCCAGCTGACGGGCAGCACCCAAAAGAACGCGCCCGATATAACCGCCGACGGCACAGTGTATTTCCAATTGCCGGTCGGCGCAGTCCAGGTGGCCTTTATCGGTTCTTTGGCAGCGAACAAGACTTTAAGTTGGACGATCTGGGCGTACAAGAGCGGCAGCAGTCCTGCCGAGTATGTCGCCCACGGCACCGCCGTAACCGGTGCGACGCAAACCGGGGTCACCAATCAATACTATTGCGACACCATCACAATCACCGACCAGCAATGGTATCAGCCTGTCAGCGTCATCAACGGCGCACCGGATGCGATAGTCAGCGGTGGAGGCATTGCGAAACTCGTTTTTGATTCGTGCGAATACCAGTTTTTCAAAATCGTGATTCGTGACATTGGCGGTGGTGGCGCAGAAGCTACCAGTGCAGGCGCGTTGATAAGCAATTTCAATTAGAGGTGCGAAAATGAAAACGCGACTATTGTGTATCTTGTTTTTGCTGCTTCCACCTGCCTTCGTGCGGGCGGATTTGAATCTGCGAGGACGATACGATTTTACGCGCAAGGCCAGGACGGCGACATACGTGGTGGCGGCCTCGAATGCACCGGCACACGTCAAGGCTCAATCGGACTTCGTTTGCGATGGTGTGGCTGACAATGTTGAGATACAAGCGGCTATAGACAAAATCGACAGCGAGGGCGGCGAGATTTACCTGCACGGCGTCTTCGTAATAGATGACACCATTGATGTAGTCGATAAGCCTATAACATTTAGAGGCATAGGTAAGAACTGGTATTGGGCGGGTTACCCTGGCGACAATTACGTCGGTACGACAATTCGTCCCTCAGATACTATGGCCGACCAAGACAAGACGCTTTTTAAGTATAGAGGAAATATGTATTTTGGAGGTCTTTATGAAATAGGATTTTGTGGTGTACCTACTATCCAAAATTATCGTGGTGTACCCGCCATTTTAATTGATAGTAGGGGCGACTTTATCATTTCTAATTGTGGTTTCTTTTATCTCCCTTATGATTTCGTTATTAAACTTAATTGCCACGGGTCGTGGATATACAACTGCGATATAGAAGATTGCGTCAAAGCAAATGGGGCATTGTATGTTTCAAGCCATCGTAATTGGGTTGTCAATTGTTATTTTAGAGGCAATAAAGAGGATCTCTACTCTGCATCAACGGAGCAGCGAATAATCAATTGCCGGTTTTACGATACACAGCAGAATCAGATATACCTATCTTCATCAGAGGCGGTTATAGCGAATGGTTCGTTTGAAACTTGGAATCAACAATCGTCTAATTTTGCTGCTATTGAATTTCAAGGTGAGGGTGCACGTAGGATTATAATTGCTAATAATTATTTTTTGTTTCCGAACACGAACGGAGCGCCAGCTATATGGGACAACGATTTAGTTATTTCTGATGTAGTAATAGCCAATAACCTTTTTTATGGGCGAGAGTCCGGTCAACGGGCCATTACTGTGCCCAATGCGGTTGCTCCTATATCAATCAAAGGCAACATTGGTGATGATGAGACAGTAACAGGTACGGTTACCCTTCAGCGGTTCGGTACGTCATATCTTGACTCGTCAGGCGGTGCTGTAACGGCAACATTACCGGATGGCTTTATGCCTGGTGATATTAAGATTATCCGGATGAGCGATGCGACGAATTCTTCGACCGTCACCGTGACAGATCACAAAACGAGCGACCCCGAAGTCGGAACGTTCGACGCCACGACGGATTACTGGATTTTGGCGTGGTCTGGCGATGAGTGGGTAACGATAGATGCGACTTGTAGTTTCTGAGGTGAGATTATGGCGACGATAAGCAAAAATTGGGCAAGTACGAGCCAGATTATAGGCAGCAACGACAACTATGTTACCCTGTCGGGCACGACGGAGTCTTATTCCTCGGCGGTGGATTTGGTTACTAATGGCTATGAAGGTGCACATCTTATCGTAGAGATAGAGCACGACGAGTCTCCAACAGACGAGGTGAAGATAAAACTGTACGGCTCGTTGGATGGAACAAATTTTGACAATACTCCAGTCTGGGAGATGCAAGGAGACAAAAGCGTTGAAACTCAACAGTTGAGTTTCATCGTGCGGGATTTCGCGTATTTCCGTGTAGGTGTGCAGCAAACAGGCACAACCAACAATCACCAAGTACGTGCTTACGTCAAACTGTGGAACCATCAATCTTCATAGGAGTATACAATGGCTGATATACATATCGGGGAAATCACCGAGGCAGGTCAGGCCAGAGGCAAGGTCAGGCTGGTGTATCATATCCCTATCGACTCACCGAAGGCCGGTATCGTCCCGACCCCGACGAGCAGCATAGAGGACATATTAGATGCGTCCGAGATTGCGGCATTAGCGTCGGGCGAGTTGGCGGAGGTAACCAGGACTGTCGCGGTCGATAGGACGACGAGCCAGTCGGACATTGTTGCGGCCTTGCGTAATGACTGGCAGAACATCAAGACCGATTACAACGAGAAGTATAACTTCAAGTACAAGTTTTTCGGGAACACGATAAATGTTGGTTAAGCCGACACGTGGAGCAGTATTGAATCCATCTCACCCGCTTGCGCGTGGGGTAATGGCTTATTGGTTGTTGAATGAGGGGGCAGGTGGCAAAGTTTTTGACTTGAGTGGGAATGGCAATCACGGCACGTTCTATGGCGATACTCATTTCGTACCGGGCAAGTTTGGGTCTGCCCTGGATTTTGATGGTGATGGTGATTATATCGACATAAATGCGGGCACGATTCCGGAACCCTGGACTGTATTGGCGTGGGTTAAGAGGCGAAGCAATAAACAATACTCAAGCCTAATTGGCTGTGACATTCCAGGCGACTGGACTATCCGGCTTGAAGAATATTCTAATACGTACAAAATAGGTATCAATCGCAGAGGGTTTAGTGAGGGTTATACATCAACTTATAGTGCGCCACTTAACACCTGGGCTCAGGTGGTGTTGATAGGCGTTGACTCAAAAGTTTACGTATATGGTGATGCTGTTTTAGAGGATACTCTATCAACGGGTTCTATTCCTTTGACAGCTAACTATATTGGTCGCGAAACAAGTGATGCTTTCTCTCCAGACGCATTAATCGACCACGTAATAATTTTCAACAGGGCCCTCTCCGCCTCCGAAATCGCTTGGCTCTATCGTGAGCCGTTTGCGATGATTCGCGAGAAGAGAATATCCTACTTTCCAGTTGAGTTACCACCTGGACTTTCAATTCCCGTAGCTATGAGAAGTTATCGCAATATGAGGGTTGCGTAATGCTCTATCTGAAACAAAACTCAATTTCAACCGTGATGATAGGACCGTTCTTGGATTCTACGGATGGAGTTACTCCGGAAACAGGTCTAACTATCAACCAAGCAGATGTACGACTTTCCAAGAATGGAGGTTCTTTCGCTCAGAAGAATAACACTTCTGGTTGTACGCACAATGAAAACGGTTGGTATTCTTGTTTTCTGAATGGGATGGATACAGGCACATTGGGACGCCTCCAAATCTCTGTGCAAATTTCTGGGGCGTTACCAGTTTGGCACGAGTTTATGGTTGTCCCTGCTAATGTGTTTGATTCTTTGTTCGGCTCAGACAAACTTCAGGTTGATGTTGCAGAAGTTAGTGGTGATTCGACTGCAGCTGATAACTTGGAAGCCGATTATGATGGGACAGGTTACACCAAAGCGAACTCGTCTATCGGAAATTGTATGACCAATACCGATATGAGAGGAACAGACAATGCAGCCTTAGCTTCGGTTTGTACGGAAGAACGTTTGTCTGAACTTGATGCTTCGAACATTCCTGCAGACGTAGACACGTTGTTGGCACGTGTGCCAGCAGAAGTAGCCCAGAAGCAACACCTCGTTAATGGTAGCGGAGACATAACGCCTCCAACGAACAAAGGAATCTGGGATGTTCTCGGAGATGGCACCAAGTCTATAAGTGATTTGAACGACTTGGCACAAAGCGACATCTTGAGTGATGCCACTCCGTTTGCAGGTGCGGATGTAGCTGCAATCAAGGCCAAGACTGATAATCTGCCTGAGGACCCAGCCGATGACTCTGACATAGACAATCAACTCTCCACGATTACAACGCATCTAACGGACATAAAGGGCACTGGCTTTGTCAAAGACACGCATTCGTTGCCGCAGTGTTTGACTGCGACTGGGTTCTCAACGCATTCGGCTGCAGACGTTGCTGGTGCCGTTTGGGACGAAGCCAAGTCTGGTCACACCTCGGCTGGTTCTTTCGGTGAAGAAGTACAAGCGCACGCGACAAGTTCAGAACTAACTTCGACTAAGAATGAAATTATTACGGAGGTTGATGCCAACGAAACTAAGATAGACGCTATCAAGACCATCACGGATAGTCTTTCTCCGGCGGTCGGGCAATTGATAACGGGCACGGTTAGTAGTGCTGATTTCACGCCTACTATGACTGAGTTTGAAGCTAATGACATAACGGAATCAACAGATGACCATTTTAATGGACGATTGATTACTTTTACTTCTGGGAGTTTGGCTGGGCAGCAAACAGATATTACAGACTACACAACGGGCACCGGTGGCAAGGGACATTTCACGGTGACGGCATTAACTGAAGCTCCCTCAAATGGGGACACATTCGTCATACAATAATGAGCAAAAAGACAAATATCAGCTTATATGGTTTAGCCCAACAATATGTAGAATTTCTGCCAAAGGAAAGTCAGACGTGCATTGCATTGACCATAGACAGAATAATAACTAAGAGCAAATACAGGCTCAGTAGCGCCGGCGTTTCTAAATTAAGTGCCGACATTACTGCTGAGCCAAAGCTGGCATATTCAATGACACATATTCCAAAATGACCATCAACATAAACATCGACACAGATACATTAGTCAAATGCACAGAACTCAGAGACGCTGAGACAGGCAATTACATCAACGATGCCACCGTCTTGATGACCTTGTACAAACGGCTTGGCCGGCCCAAGCTCGCGATTCTGACGCCGAACGCTGTAACAACGGCCGGAACCTGGACGCTCACCTACAGCGGAGAAACGACGGGTGCAATTCCCTATGATGCGGATTTGTGGCGGATTCAATCAGAGCTCGAAGCGCTCAATAACGTGACTACCGGCGACGTGACCGTAAGCGGTCAACCGCTCGACGAGGGTATCAATGGTTTGAAATTTACGTGGGCCGAAACGTTCGTTGATGCACCTTCGTTCGATTTCGATTTTTCAAATCTGACCGGGCCGACAAACGCCAATTCAACCCTGGTCATCAAGACGCGTAATCTATTCCGGGGCGATGTCGTAAACAAAGGGGGCGTGCCGAACAAGGTGGGAATCCCGGTTATAGCTCACGAGGTCTCGGCCGGCGACCACATCCGAATCGAGGGAACGAAGAATTATGACGGCACATATACGGTCGATGCAACGACGAGCGAAGATGAAATCGTCGTCGAATCCGCATACACGGCCGAAACTATGAGCGGGCGCGAATCGTTACTTGTCGGCATCGAAAACGGCATAGACATCACGTTAACCAGTGACGGCGAAGGCACAGGCGGATATTCAGGCATCTTGCCCGATACGCTAAAAGGAATTATCGAATATGCCGAAGTCGAAACCAGCCGCGGTACGAATACGATAGGGACCTACGAGTTGTACATCATTATTACGAAAGACACGACAAAGCGCACAGATAGGATTGATGCGCACGCAGTGTATCTCGACGGAGATTAGCGTCAAAACAAACAGCGACTGACAAAACAAATTGAAGGCAGAAGTTAACGCGCCGTAGCGGGCCGGGAGTCCGGGCGGCGCGTTTTTGTTTGCAGGGCGTATATGACAAGCGAATTCGACACATTACTGGCCAACAGCGCATCGGATTTTACCGATACCTTCGGGGAGACCGTCACCTATTATCCGGCCAGTGGAGGCAGCCGCGAGATTACTGCGGTCGTAAAGCGACAACCGCCAGAAATCCTTGAAGGGTCGATCCGGGGACATTCTCCGGTCCTTATCGTGTTCGTCGAAAATGACGCGACGACAGGTATTGCGAGCACGGAAATAGACATCGGAGGTGACGAAATCCAGGTACCACTGCGCGTCGGGGATACGTCCTCGCGCAGACGGATCACCCAAATCCGAAACCAAGATGCCGGAATGCTCGAATTGGAACTGCGATAATGCCGGTGCAAGTAGACATAAAATTCGATAAGCACAAGCTGGCGGACATACGACGGCGCCTGAGCGAGGTGCCGAAGGCCGCACCAGGAGTAATGTCGCGTGCGATTAACCGCACGGCTACGACGATACGCGCTGCGCTGGTGAAGCGCTTGATGGGCACGGTCAAGCTCAGGGCAAAGACGATTCGAAGCCACATCAAAATCAGCAAGGCAACGCGCAGGCGCCTCAAGGCGGTAATCAGCATCTTCGGCCGGCGCATTCCGCTCATTGATTACCGTGGCGCCCGACAAATCAAAAAGGGTGTTTCATTTACGATTTCGACAAGCGTTAGCTCTGTAATCACGACGCGAGGTGGCGATGTGATTGCGCGAGTTGGCGCCGGCCGTCAGCGAATCACGGGGCCGCCGGCACCTTTCATTACTACTGTTCGGGGACATCGTGGCATTTTCCGCCGCAAGACCGCGGAGACGAAACGCCTTCCAATCGTCGAGCTATACGGTCCTGGTCTCGGCGAAATTTATGCACAGCTTGACCCGCAAGCCAGGCGAATGAACGCAGAAGCGACAAACGCTCTGCGAAAGAACATCGAGAGCCAGATTGATTACGTGTTGAGCAAACACGGACTGAAATGAGTACGCCGATAGTCGAACATATTGCAGCGAACATCGCAACCGCAATCGGCCAGGTAACGGTCGCGAACGGCTTCAACCAGGACCTCGTTGCGATTCGCCCGAAACGACTCGACTATGGGCAGGATTTGACGCCCCGAGACGGGCACGTGCTGGTGATGCAGGGCGCCGAGGCCAAAGAGACCAGGGCGACCGGCGGCGAAAGTTGGGCGCAGACGTTCATATTGTGGGCCCTGGTTCTTGATAGTGACCAGGCCACGAATTCGATAGATACCCGAATCAACCAGGTCCGCGCCGACATCCACAAAAAGCTGATGGAAGACCCGCAACGCGGCGGTTATGCCCTCGATACGGAATTGGTCGGCAGCGACATTATCAGCGACGGTCGAGGCTTTTCCGGCATCGCCTTAGAGATAACGGTGCATTATCGCACGAAAGATGATGACCCATATACGCAGATATGATGACCCATATACACAGATATAAGGAGTATTGAAATGTTGCTTACTCGTAAAAAAGTTGTTCAGGTGAAGCTGGAGGCCACGAAAGGCACGGCCGAAACTACCGGCTTCACTGACGTACTTGTGTTCGACCCTGAAATCCGACCGACCGCGCCTTTTGAGCCTCGGCGAGGGTCGGGTAATTACCTCGGTAACGCAGTGGCCGGCATCGTCGGCGAAAGAACCGGAACATTCACGTGCTCAGCCGAGCTGCGCGGCAATGGCACAAATAAAATGGACGAGGGCCTGGCGATTCTGCTTCAGGGTTGCGGGCTGAAGAATAGCTCCGAGACATACGCCCCAAGTTCGGATGTGAGTGACCACAAATCCATCACGATTCACGTCTACGAGGACGGCGTTCGCAAGGTTCTCTACGGGGCGATGGGAAATGTAACCCTGGAGAGCGCATCAGCCCGGCGCATTATCTGCAATTTCGATTTTCAGGGTATTTGGGCGACCCCTACAGACGTGGCTCTGCCATCGTTTTCACCGGGGACTGAACCTCCGCCGCTGTTGATTGGCGCAACATTCACAATCGGTGGCGTGGCCCGGAAAGTCAGCCGATTTACAATCGACCTCGGCGCCAGCGTAAAGCTGCGCGAAGATATGACCGCGAACAGCGGAATCGCCCACGCCGAAATAGTAGATTACGAGCCGACCTTCGGCTGCGACCTGGAGGCCGATCTGGTCGCCAATTACGACATCAACGGGATATGGCTTGCAGGTACGGAGGCGGCCCTCAGCATCGTTGTCGGCAGTGGGGCCGGCAAGCAGATAACTATTTCGGCACCGAAACTCCAGTACCGCGAGGTCCCGGAAGGCGACCGCGATGGGATACTCATCTACGATGTCACCGGACAACTTAACAATGACAGCGGTGACGATGCACTCAAAATCAAAGTGGAAGTGATGTAAGGGGCAAGAAATGCAGACAAGCAAAATACGCAAGGCAATCCTTAAACATCGCGGCGCCCTGAAGAATGCTACGGACGACCAGATATTGACGATCTGGCGGTCGTTGGACGACGAGACACAGAAGAAATACCTGGAGAAAGTCAAAGATGCCGCTGGCGACAAATCCAAACGCAAAATTTGAATTGAGCCTGACAAGCGACGCCGATCGCCCGGAGGCCGAGCGGCCAGTATTCATCTACCACTATTTGACCGGCTTGCAACAGATGGGACTCGCGGACTTGCTCGACCGACTGGAGCAATCATCGAGCGGTTCGGAGGCAATCAAGCGCATTTTCGAGGCCGCAGCAACTGGACTGGTCGATTGGAAGAACATCCGAGACCGGGACGGCAACCCGATACCTTTCGATCCGCAGCGCTTGCCTGAAGTGATGAGTATGCAAGAGGCGATGGAATTGGCGCAGCAGCTATATGCGGGCCAGTATCCGACATTAGAGGACAAAAAAAAATCCGAGTCGGCGTCGCTCTCAAGTACGGGCAACTCTGCAAACAATGCAGAGGAATAAAAAGATGCAAGGACGTCCCGGACAAGATGCAACCGATTCAAATGGATTGCCTCGATTGCAACGGCGCCGGATGCGAGCAGTGCGATGGCAAGGGATATTTAGACGTAACTATGTGCCCACAGCAATACGTGACGCGCGACGTCTGGCAGGTCATCGAGTATGCGGCGTTATACGAGAAGGGACTGCCTCCCATTATGGGCGGAGTGCTCGACCAGGCACAGATTTTTCTGGCGGCGTGTCAATTCATATGGGCGGAAGAAAGATATTGGAAGAGTAAATTGGGGATTCTGAACTGAAATGGCAGCAACAAGAAATACGGTCAACGTTGCTATCAAGGCCAGGGATGATGCGAGCAAGAAATTCAAACTGATTGGCTCGAGCGCCTTGTCTATGGGGTCAATGATTCGCAAGGCTGCTGCGATGGCAGCGGTGTATTTTTCGGCGCGAGCCGTCAAGAATTTCGTCCAGGAATCCCTTGCGGCCTTTGGTCGCCAAGAACAAGCGGTGCAGTCGCTTGTCGATGCCTATGCGCTTATCGGCCAAGCGACGACCGAGAACGTTCGCGATATGCAGGAATGGGCCGGGGAAATCCAGAAAATTACGACGCTCGGCGACGAGCAGGTCCTCGAACTTGCGGCGATGGGCGCGGCAATGGGCAAGCTGCACGGCGAAATGCTCAAGAAGGGCGTTAAAGCGGCGATCGGTCTTTCAAAAGCATACAAGATAGAACTTGCCGGCGCGATGCGATTGGTGGCTCGTGCCGCAGTCGGTGATACAAGCACCCTGACTCGCTATGGCATCAAACTCGAAGAGGGCCTCGATGCCCAGCAGAAATTCAACAAGGTATTAGAAATAGGGGCGCGCAACTTCAAGCTGGCCGAGGGCGAGACGAAAACCTATGTCGGCACCGTCACACAAATGCGAAATGTTCTCGGGGACATCAAAGAGGAGATCGGCGCAGCCCTTATGCCGGTCTTCAAGGACTGGGCCGAGCGAGTAAAGCAATGGGCGATAGACAATAAAGAACAAATCGGGATATGGGCGCAAAAAGCCGTAGCATATATGGGGCTGATTAAGGATGTATTTGTCGCCTTTATCGACTACCTCAAAATTGATTGGAAATCCGGTCTATCTTTTGCGCTGGACGCGGCAACTGAGCTAATGATCGGTTTTGCCCGAAGTATGAAGATACTTGGCCAGATGGCTGCCGATAAATGGCTTGGTGGATTCCGGGATTCGGCGGCAATGATTTGGCCAAAGGCATTTTGGCTCGCATTTAAGGAAAAGTGGGGGTTCGACTCATCAAGTCGGTTTGCGGCCCCAATTGATTACCGCGCAGAACTTGAACTAATACGAGCCCAGACCTTCGCCAAAATACGTAGGTTGATGCCCGAAGATTTGGCAAAAAAAGCCGACGAAGCCTTTGCCAAACTTGAAGCCAGGCTTGCCGCAATTGCCGGAGGCCCGCGAGTGCCAAGCGCACCAGGCGAGGCGCCAGGTGGCGCAGCAGGTGGCGTAGCCGATGCTATTCAGCAATTGGTTGCGAGTGTCAAGCGGACGTTGCATCCCATAGAGGCACGCTTTCTCACCTTTGCGCCTGGGCGCGAATTTGATTTGACCCAGAAAATGGCGCGGAACGCCGAACGGCAAACGAAGCTCCAGGAAAAAATGAAAGATTCTCTGACTGCCCTTGAGATGGCCTGGGAAAGATTGGAAGGCCGGTTCAAGGTCGCGCCGGCAATAATGCCCGAATTGGCAATTACCGCGTTTAGCTAATGCGGTTACGAGAGTAATGCAATATGAGCGTAGTGGACGTAAAAGAGGATTGGTCGGCCAGAACGGTCGAAGAAGAGCCGGGCCGAATAATCGCCGTGCGCGTCTTCACCGTTCTTTTCGACGAAGAAGACGATCCGGCCGCCCGTCCTCTTCTGGCCCGTAGTGCACCAGGCATACCTCGGCCCTGGGCAAGTCACCCATATCACCGATGGATGACGGTGCAGGCAAAGCACGTCGAAACGATAAGCCCGATCCTGTACAAGGTGACCGTTACCTACAAGGCGGAAACCAAATCAAAAATAGGCCGGGACGATACGCCCGTATCACCCCTTGCAATGCCGCCGGAAGAGAATTGGTATTTCGCCACTACGAACGAGCCGATAGACAGGGACATTGAAGGCAATCCTCTGACCAATTCGGCCGGAGAATCATTTGACCCGCCGCTGACGCGCGAGTTTCACGACCTGGTCGGGCGAATCATCAAGAATCAGGTCGCATACAATCCAGTGATGGCATACGAATATATCGGCTCTATCAACAGCGATTCTTTTCGGGGCTTTCCACCTGAAACGGTTCTTTGCCGGGTTTTCACGGGCGACGAGGTTTATACGCCGTATATGAAGTATTATAGAGTGACATACGAATTTCAGGTGCGCTTCGATGGCTGGAAGCGCCGGGTGCTGGACCAGGGTTTCCGGGAATACGTGGGCACGGGCACGGATGGCGCGCCCCTTTATAAACAATTCACTGACAACGAAGGCAATCCGCTGACCGAGCCGACTTTACTCAACGGGAATGGCAAGAAATTGGATGACGGGGCAAGCGCCGTTTTTCTTGAATTCGATGTTCGGCGCAAATTGCCTTTCAGTAAATTGGGGTTAGGCTAATTGTGGCTACTGGATACATATTGTCGGAGAGGGACGCCGAAAGGCTGGAGCGGCTGCTGCGGCAGATGGAACGTTATGCGCCACCGGAATACCTGCGCAGGCGCCGACAAGCCGGCGGCGGACTCACCAAGCGTTATGCCCGCATAGTCCGGGGTCTAAGAAGAGCCGACCCCACGACAGACCCCCCCACCGAAGCACATACCGCATACAAAATCAAGCTGCTGAGCGAGGCGGCCTACGACGATTGGTCGGCAACGCACGGCGAATACAAGACCGGTGATAAGGTAACCTACAAGGGCATTGATTACCAATGCACTAAGGGGCATATCTCACACGATTCACGCAGCCCCACTAACGAGACGTACTGGACGATTCTGAATCCCGACGCCTATGTTTTCGGCTATCAATACAACAATGATTTGACTCAAACCGCCCCCTGGCTTCAGGCGAACGACATTGTCGAGGTGATAAAACACGACAGTCTCCCGAAACCCAATGATTGGTACATCGTAGCGACGGTCGGCAAGGTCGAAAAACACGACGAGGAAAAGCTCTTAACCTCGTTGCAATGGAACGACCAGGACAAACGGATAATGGCGGTGTACAAATAGAATGGCACTCGATCCGCGGGAAAAATGCTGGTGGGAGAAGGGCGAATGGCCGGTCAATAGGGCCGACGAAATAGATTCTGCACACTTGGAGGACATTCGCAAACGGATATTCCTTATCAGACAACCAGACGCAGGATTCATCGACCTGGTGCGTGGTTATGGCAAACAGATATGGACTGGGAGCGAACGTCAATTCGTCCCTTATACTCGATTCAATTGGGCGAACTGGGATACGAGCAAACTCTATCGCCCAGGAAAGATTACGGTGTTATTTCGCGGCGCGGACGGCGTCGAGGACCTTTATATCAATATGGCCGAAATGACCGGCGCCACCGTAAACAAGCATCCGCCCTTACGCGCTGACGGTACGCTTGATGCACATTGGCGGCTCGCTGAAAATCCGAATTTATACGCCACCTATGCGTATAACGCGGACCGACCGGAGATAAACGCCGGCGGCCGGTGGGACGTGCGATATTACGAGAAGCCCGGCCCGCCAAATCCTTGCAATTTCCAGGAATATGTCTATTGGTGCCGGACCCGGGCCTGGTTGCCGCGACAGGTTGACCCGTCAAGCCAATTATCACCGATTCGTTACGGCAAGAGCGGGCCGTTGCATAAACGGTACCAACACGTCGAAATCTGCAAAGACATCATCGCAAATCGCCTGCAAACCGAATGGGATATGACGGACAACGACGATTCTTGCACGAGGCCCCAAAGGACGAGCGAGTACATTCTCAGCGACGGCGTGCCGTGGAAAGGAGACTGCGATGACCCCGACAGCGAATGCAATCGCTCGAACCAGTGTCCCCAGGACCCAAAACTCAACGGCAGCTATCAAGCACATATCATCCATATCGTGGAATCACAGGGCTCCAAGTATCTGAAGAAAGTCGATGCCGAATGGATCGCTACCTGGACAGCATTGCAACCGAAATTACTATGGACGTTGAGCTACAATTATGCCGTCGGCGATATTGTCTACAAGGAGACGCCGGACGATGAAATTCTGTACGTAGCGAAAGTAGCCCACACCTCGAGCGCAACCAACGAGCCCGGCGAAGGCGAAAACTGGCAAGAATACTGGGCGACACCCGCATACAACCCGGAATACATACGCAGCCACCCGGTATATGTGGAATTAGGGCGCAAGGCGAGCACTCAACCGGAAACGAGTTACAGCTGGATGTGGGGCTGCAACGATTCGGCCTTCGAGCTTTGTTTGCGCGACCTCGGCAAAAACGAAAGCGTTTATCCAACCTGGGCAGCGGATCACGGGTTGTATTATAAGGGCGAAGTCGTTCAATATGGCGATTCTTGCAAGAGATGCCTCGTTGAGCACGAATCGCACCCGGATCGCAGCCCAGATAACGCGGCTTTTTGGGGCAAGGTCGTGCAATATGATTGGTGGTGGGATACAGCCCACCCGGCAATTCCCTACTGGTTGCGAAAGAAGCGCGAGAACGAGAATCCCGGCGACTGGCCTTTGCCGCGTGGGTGCTGGAGGCGAACGTGGAAACATTCACCAGGTCGACTGGGCGATTTGATGTGGCCAGGCGAATACGGCGATCCGCCGGGATATGAGCCGATGAAGTTTATCGTCTCGCCAGCGGTTTACGCCCAAATACCGGTTGCCAATCGCAAATATTACGCTTGCCCTGATGTAGAAGCACTACACGCTGCCGCATACGGCGATAGCGCAGAGCGGTTGATAGCCAAGCGACACGACCCGGTACATACGCGGCACATTAGATATTACGACGAGAAAGCTGGCCAATCTAAATGGGCACATCATCCGGTTTATGAGCTGCACCACGATATTGTCAACGATATGCGCAATGTGCTGCTGCAGTTGCGAATCGTCGATACCAGCGGCCTTGAAATTACGGCCGGGTCAGCTGCCCAACAAGATGACATTGCCTTCTGGAATCAATTCTCAACTGCAAAAGATGCTTACTGCGCCGGTCGGGCTGGCGTGCTTGCGGATGAGCCAACTTATGGGGAAATAAGCGGTTATCAGAATTATGGTTATGGCACGGGCGTGCAATATGAGCTTACGGCGCCCTACTATAGCCCGTGTAGCCCGACATATTATAATATGTGGCGGCAACATTTCTATCTGGATGTCGCCAAAGCAATTGGCTCCGACGGCCCGCTCGAAATCGACGAGCCGATGGGAATCTCAAACCTCCTTGTCCGCGTAGCCTACAAAGGTGAACCTGAAGGGTATCCTATACTCACCTCATTCACGCGAGGTTGCGAAATCGGATTCGGCGATTTGATAATCTATGCCGAGCCAGGGGCAGCCGAGCGCATAGGCTATACGCGCTGCTTCTTTGCGGACGGAGAAGATTATTGGTGGTACGATTCTTCTGAGTCGTGTTGGAAATACACGTGCTATTTCGATTCCCATCTTTTGACACCCTGGCCCGAACCGAACGAATTTTTGCCCGAACGAGATACGCTGCTAGGGATTGCAACAGCCGTAGATGCAGCGGGCGATGATATGGATCGGTGGTGTGTTTTGGAAATCGACTGGGATAAAGTACCGGAATCCGTTTTTGAAGATGACCCGAACAACTTCGTTCAAATTGACCTGTAATTGTGAGGTGATTTATGGCGACTTTGTATTGGAAAGGCGGCGCCGGATCGGACGACGATGATTACGGTGATTTCAACAATGCCAGCAACTGGCAAACGGCGACGGGCGGCGCCGGTTCTGTGCCGACAAGTTCTGATGTGATTGTCTTTGACGGACGAGCCGCAACAGTGCCGTCCGATTACAGCGGAACAAAACACACAGCCGGCAAGCATTACAATTGCTACCACAATATGGCCAGTGGGCCGGACGATTGCCAGGGGGTCGTTATAGCGAGCGATTTCACCGGCCGCATCGGTATAACTTCAGACGACATCGAAGGTGCGCTACAGCTATCCGTGGCCTCCGGCAAGCGTATTATCTACCAGGGTGATGAGCCGTGCCTCCTGAAGATTAAGACGGCAAGTAAGACTGTCCCGGCCGTCGTGCACAATTCAACCAGCGGCCTGCTGAAAATCTCCGGCGTCAACGATACTAATGCAACGTGGGAATTGATAGAGCTATTCGGCGGCGGCACGTTGGAAATAGAAGACGATACGAAGGTTACGGACATCTACAACTTCGGCACGGCAACGATAACTATCGGCGAGGACTGCCCGGCCTGCAGTATCTATCAATACGGCGGCTCATTTACGGCGGACAGCCCATTGACCCTACTTGAACTCTACGGCGGGACGGCAGCGTTCGGGTCCCTGCTCACCGAAGCGCCTTCTGCCGCATCAATTGACCTGGCTACGTTGAAACTATGGGGCGGCAACTTCACCTGGCGGGCGCCGGGCAAGATAACCGACTGCACTATGCACGGCGGAACGATTACCGTCACAGGAACCGGCGATAAGACTATCGGCAACGCATCCGAAACTTGGAAGCTATATGGCGGAACCTTCGATGCAACCGCTCAGGCCGGCAACCTGACGCTTACGAGCGGGTGTGCAATTCTTGTAAAGGGCGGTTCGCTCGACCTGCCAAATGGAACCAAAATAACAGCGTTTACGACGGGGAACTGATAATGCGAATTAAATGCGGGTCCTTCCAAAAACATCGGCGAATGCGGTCATCTCGGCACGGCGCGCAGCGAGAAATTTTTGTGCCCATTTTTTCCCGCCCAGCCCAGGTAGTGAGCATCCCGCTTGTATGGCTTAATCTACACTGTAGAAATGATGTATCGGGGATTATCAGCTATGGCTCTTTCAGAAAGCGATAAGGCCGAATGCCGCGAGATTGCGCGGGAGATTGTCAAAGAAGTGCTAATCGAGCATATTAAGTCCTGCCCGCACGGCCAGTTCTTGATGCGCAGCCGAATGCTCTTAATCGGGCTGTGTATCGGCAGCGGCATCGGTGGCGGTGGGGCGGTATATGCGCTTATCAGGTCTCTTGCGAAGATATGACTATGGTCATCAATAATCACTACAAGGACAGCTTGTTAGTGAAACTGATTGCGTTGCAGGGGCAGGTGGCCGAGGCTCAGAAGCAATTGCGTGATTTCGGGCTGGAGTTGGAAAACTCCATACGATGCGTGATGCTCGCTCAATCTCCACGGGACATTCGGACTTATATCCTGGACCTTAAGGAATGCCTTGACGGGCTTAAAAAGGCTATTGGGGAATTCCCGAAGGAGGTCTAAATGTGCACCGATCGGCGTGCCAACAGTCGTCTATCACCCGGACCGATTCGAGCATATCGCCTTTCCGACGCCCTGGGAGGCGTATCGCTACCTGGTGGGCCGAGATTGGCGGCGGGATTGATTCGCCGATAGACCTTACTAAATTTTGGCACCCAGATTTTGAATAGCGATGCTGTAATTAAAAAAAATAACAGCAGCGCAGGGCCGGACCTGTGCCCAAGTTATCATTGGGCGAGTCCTTATGCCATTGCCGGTTTAAGCTGATGTTTGAATTTCTGGTTTTTCTTGGTATCGAAATCGGCGTGTATATCCTCCGGCCAAGTATGATGCACTATCTTGTGGGCGATCTCGAAAATCTCGCCCGGCAACTGCTGCGCCGTTTTGAACATATCCCAAACAGAATCGGGCGCATCGCGATATATGCAAAGACTGGGGTCCTTCTGGGCGTAATGATAAACGTGATCAACGGCCCGAAGTAATCCAACGAGGGCATCAAGCACACAATCTCCGGTGCCAATCTGATCCAAATCAAGGCTGTGAGCAACCCAGCATTTGTCTTTGCGTGAATAATAGATAACACAGCGAAACGCGCGATGCCGACGATTCCGAGCGCCCCGGCCCATAGTTATCCTCCTTCCTTTCCGGCTCTTGGTGTTGATTTCGGGCACATTTGCCCCGAACCCGAATCCTCACATATTATAGTCAATCCCGTCTGCAAATACAAGGCGAATCGCTTCTCCAAATGGCCCTATTGCAGTCTATCTTCTTATCAGCACTTCGCAAGCCCAGTGATGCATCAACCAAATAAATCATCAGGGTCCAACAAGAAACGACGGCAAATATCCCTGAGATACCATTTTCTGACTTCTCTTTGTTGGCGCTGTGGCAAAGTATAACTTTGCTTATTCCCTCGTTTGTCGGGGCCAACAAAGGCACCGTGACTTCCCTTCCCCCTTCGTGGGAGCCATTGTATTCGATAAGCGAGGAGTTTTCGTTTTAGCTCCCGAAAAGGATAGCTCCTGGGAATTGCCATTAGATTGGCGCCAAGTATTTCTTGGGGACATCCTTAGAAGCTGCGATGTTTTCCAAATCAGGGGCCGGGTGTCCACGACGTCTATTGGCTCGCTCAACGACTCGCTCAACGAGTTCACTCGCAATTTTGCGGTTGGCCTTCTTGGCTTGCGCATATATTTGCCATACGCGCGCTGGGGCATAGAACCAAAAATTGGCCCCGGTTTTCTTGCAAGTCTCGATTTGACTATCAATCACCTCAAGTAACTCATCGAGGGCAGATTCTACGCAAGTACCCTGCCCCATAAGATCGAGCTCTAAACAATGGGCGATAAAGATGCCCAGCTCATCGGCAGGCTGATATACGCAGACCCGCAATAACATCGACCTTGGAATCGCTCTGCGCCCCATATCACATACCTCCTCATCATCCCGCCACTGAGCTCTCAGCGGCGACCTGTGTACCATCCTCAACCCTTATTTCCAACCCTTATAGATTATAACCAATCCAACGCACAAACACAAGAGCTGGCTTTTGCTGTGCCAATAAGCCAGCATATCTTGTTATCGGCATTTCGCAAGCCCGCGGATAAAATTTTCGTAAGTTCCTGGGTGCACTGGAGTTAGCGATTCGCGCCTACCTGGACGGATCGCCGCTGTTACGCACTGTGGCCTATCCTCTCAAACCCTCTCAAAGATTGCCCCGCAGTTGGTGCACCAGGTCATTGCGCAATGGCTGTGGCTGATAAGCTACAGTTCCTCGGGGATTAGCACAAAAACTGTATTGGACCCACCCAACACGGTTGGATATGTCGTGGTTTCGGCCACACGCCAAAACGAATAGGGCGGCAGCGCAAGCAGCTTGTTATCCGTAAAGTCCTTTGTGCTCACACCCGCAATCAAAACGGTTTCCTTGCGCGGATATCCATATTCATCGCGGGAATGGCCGAATTGAAGCTCGACGAGCATATTGGTCGGGTCGATGATCTGGAGTACACGTATTCTATCTTCATCGCTAAAATAAAATATCTGCCCGACTTTGAGTGGGTATTTCAGCGGTTGTACGTTCTTTCCGCCTGCGAGGGCCTTGACGACGCCAAAACGCAAGTCCGCGTAGCGTTCGGTCAAAAGATCGACCTTTTTCTCAAGGGACGAAATCTTCGACTCCAATCTATTGATACGTTCCCGGTATTGTGTTGCCTGGCGGTTTGCGCTTTGCGTGCTCGACCGCCCGTAAACTGTGAAGCCCTGATAGGTCGCACTGTCATTGTTGGGCCGCTTTCGCGTGCGTGCGCTCCATCGGCCATACTGGCTATAGATTCCGAGCATTGCCGTGCACAGTCCTACTGCGATGATTCGACTAAGCATTGTACCGAGCATTTTTTTGCCTCCTTCCCCAATTCGCGCGGATAATTCTTAACACCCCTTCTGTTAATTTTTTTGGCTCCGCGTTGCTTGACAATTCTGAACTTCCGATTTACAATTATGATAGCCGCTCCGGCGATACAAACGAAGCCAGGATGCGGAAACCGTCGGAGCGGTAATAACCCTTTGGCGACGCGGGGGTTATGCAAATGCCACGATTTATCAATTTCACCAAAGAGCGGAACATTGCCGAAATCATAACGTTGCTGCGGGTCGCTGACGCTGATTACGTCGCTTCTTTGCGGCATTGCGTGCGGCAGCGGTTTGGTCATCGACTGCAGCGGGAGACAACGGGCCTATCCAATTGCCGTGATAGACAGCGGTCTGAACGGCGAAATCTTGCGAAAGCCACCACTCTATCAGCCTTTTGAGCAGGGCCTTCTGTTTGAAATCATTAGCCCGGCAGTATGCGCGGAACTGAGACACAAACTCGTAGTCCAGATCAGCGCCGATGTGCAGCAAATTTTTTACCTCTTCCGACATATTCACAACTATAGTACTGGACTACGGTTAGGCTCTCCAAAACCATTTTTAACAATTTTTTTCCATTGCTTTCCGTATTTTTTCATTGACTTCTACGGCCCGATTGCCGATAATACCCTGTAGTCGATTAACAAATGGATTTGAGGTCGCTGAAATGGACAGCAGCGTGAAAAATCACAGCAAGCGAAAGGCCGCGGGAATCGGCAATATCCCCCTCCAGGTGTCCAAACGGCGCCTCAAATCCAAACGGTTCCCGCGGTTATTTTTCTCAATAGGGGGCCTCCTACCCGCGGCTGTTAGCGCGATGGGCATACCCTCTTTTATGCGAATTTGCGGCGGATTGCAAGGAAAAAATCTCTGAGGCCATAAAAAGGAGTAACGATGGAACGGTTGATTCCAGCCAGATACGAAGGACTGTATCGCCGGGCGATGGCCAAAAAGAGCCGGAAAGCAGCGATCCGCTGCTTTTGCCTTGAATGCTGCGGGTGGGTAGCAGAGGAAGTCGAGCGGTGCACGGATACCACTTGCCCGTTGTGGCGGTATAGAGAAAAAGGCTGAAAAAATGGGGTTTAATCGCCGAAACAGCGAAATGACCTATCATAGACCCCGATACTCGGAGTTCGTCCAAGATAGAGGCCCCAACCCCCCTATAAACGCGGTTAGATTGGCCAATTTAAGCGGCTCTTTGACAACTTAATCGGGCTTTCGCGTTGGCAGAGCGCCTGCCTTTTTGGTAGAATGCGAGCCGGTGAGGTGTTGATGAACCGGTTCGCACATCTCGACCCCACAATGGGGCAGAAAGGAGGCGCTTATGCTGAAGATTCTGACGTTGTGCCAGAGGTACTTCGACGAAAACTTCTGGTACGCAAAAAAGACCAAAGAAAATGCGACCCGTGCGTTTCGTTACCTCGCGGAAGTGGTCGGCAACATCAACGTTGACCGGCTCGATGCCTGCGGTTGCGAGAAGTTCCGGAATTACCTGCTGCGGACCGGGCGCTCGAAGAATACAGCGAACATCTATCTTCGGGCGATCCGCCCCGTCCTCCAATGGGCAGTGCAGCAGAAACTCATCCGCGTTAATCCTGCCGCGGACATCAAGCCTTTCCGGGTAACGCAAAAGCCTATCCGGGTGTACGAGGACTGGGAGTTTGAACGGATGTATAGATTCGCGCCGAACGAGAGATGGCGGGCTATACTCCTGGCTGCCAGGACGACCGGATTGCGTCGCGGGGAGTTGTTGAACCTGACGCTCGATAACATCCGGGGTGACTTCATCTACGTCGAACCGAAACGGGAGACAAAGCGGACGTGGCCCTGGGAACCGAAGGACCGGGAGATCCGAAAGGTCCCGATAATAGACGAGCTCCGGACATTAGTCCAGCGGCTCAGCGATTGTTACTATCCGCTGCTGACGCTGCACATCTACCGCAATATGCTGCGGCTCAAGGATGCCCGGATGCTCGACGAGGACCGGTGCAAATGCCCCGATCCGAATTTCCGACGGACCTTCGTTGCGATCCAGCGACGGGCCTTTGGTCGGCAGATTGGTGACTTCCACAGCTTGCGGAAAACATACATCACGGAGATGGCCAACAATCTGCCCGAATACTTCGTCTTACGGCTTTCGGGTCATTCAAGCAGTAGGACGATGAGGACTTATTACACGGCGTGCAGGGAGTCAATGTACTCTGATGCCCGCAAAATCGCATCCTGTGGTGTAAATAGGGGGATGCTGGGTTACAGCACCCCCCCGAAGACTGAAGCGTTAAACGCTTCACACCGCTGGGCGGTAGAGGACTTGAACCTCTGACCTCCTGCGTGTAAAACAGGATGAACGAAAACACAGTAATAAGTCACCTGTTTTGATGTGAATCGTTTCATCACCCTCCTCCGAAGGGGCCGGAAAAGCGGCAAGCCAAGTACGGCCCTTTTTATTGAACTGCACTGTCAAGCTGATAGCGTCTCCTTTCTGCGGCGACCTACATCGAGGCTACACGCGGCGCACCACTCACCACTTACCACTCTCTGTTACGGCGCAGCATTGACCAGTCTCTATGTCGTGGGCGGCCTGCGATAAGGTTCGCCAGGTCGCCGCATATATGACAATCCGGGGCGGGGCGGAACTTGACTAACGCCGCTGCCGAGAAAACGCCAGGTTGCGTGCCCTGCCCCTTTTTAACCCATATTACTTGATTGATAAACCAGGCCCGCTCGCGGCACGGCGAGATGACGTGCAGACCGAAAAAACTTGGGGAAAGCGTCGGGTTGTCCGGGGGCGATACACGTGGCGCCCAAACGACGTTGACCGTAATACCGGAGCCGGGGCAGGACCGGCCGAGCGGGCTTGGTTGGAAACGTGAAGGGAATGGAATCGACGAACAAAAACAAAATAATCCTTGATTTATGCGGCGGGACAGGGGCGTGGTCGCGTCCCTATGCAGAACACGGGTACGACGTGAGACTTATTACGCTGCCAGAGTACGATGTACGTGATTACGAACCACCCGAAAATGTTTATGGGATTCTGGCCGCCCCGCCTTGCACCGAATTCAGCCTTGCCAAGAGAAATGCCGCCCGCGACTTTCGTTCGGGGATGGAACTCGTTGAGGCTTGCCTCCACATTGTGTGGAAATGCCGCGTCCGAGCACCTTTGGCTTTCTGGTGCTTGGAGAATCCGAGAGGTTTTTTGCGCCAATTCCTGGGCAAGCCAGCAATGACAATCCGATACTGGGAATTCGGCGACGACATTGGAAAACCAACGGACTTATGGGGGTATTTCAGGGAGCCAAAACGCAAATATACTAAACCACCAGCATTATTACGTACTTGGGATGAAATATCGGGCGAGAAGCGCACCATTAACAGAGCCAAAACACCACCAGGTTTCGCAAAGGCGTTCTTTGAAGCAAACCCGTGATTTGTTTGGGAAACAGAAAGGATTGAACCGCAATGCAAGCAATCAAGTCTATCGCTCAAATTGCCGGTCTTGCAGTCGCCCTACTGATTGCGGGTTGGGTCGGTTGGCTGTGCAGGGATGCACGGCCCGACCCGCCTGCGCCGCTGCCCACAATCGAGGAAATCCAGCGCCGTATAGGCGCAAAGCCCGACGGGATTTTAGGGCCTGAGACTCAAGCCAAATGGGAACGGGCGATATGCGACAGCTATGCGAGAGGCGAAAGATGAGAAGGAGACATACGATGCGAACCTTAATAGTTAGCCTGCTGATTATGCTCACCATAGCAACGGTTTACGTCGCTGGCCGCCAGTTGTTTATCATCGCCGACCCGAACACAGTGGCGTTGACGGCACGGGCGGAACTGAAGGTCGTGGAAATCCGGTCCTGGTTTGAGCCAGACCAGGTGGACCCTAATAGGGTCACGCATCACATCGTCGAGGTGCTGGAGCAAAGATGAAAGATACGGAGCGCAAAATCGAGCAGCCGTGCCCGTTTTGTGGGTCACGCAAGACCTACGTAACGAGTGATTATTCTGGCAGATACTGGGTAAGGTGCGAGCGTTGTGAGGCAACAGGGCCGCCGGAGAGTTTGCAACTTATGGCAATCGCCAGTTGGGATTGGCGGCCAAGCCCTGAACCACCGCCCCCACCACCTCCACCAGAGAATATTTGCGAGTCAGAACACAAATGAGGCCCCTGCGAAACAAGAGCGCTCATTTTAGCCCTGATATTTGGAGGGTGTGCCAGGCGGTCGCTGCGTGGGCGATAGAGCGAGGATATTGGCATTACGAGAAGCAAGAGCTGGCGAATATCACCTGGTTGATACAGGGCAGATATACGCGGAAGGCTGATTACGTGAACTGCAAGAGGACGCTGGCGACGTGGTTGTGGTACTACGCGAGACGGGCCCGCCGCGACAGGGAGATTGAGCGAGAGTACGCGAGGGCCGTTTGGGGGCGAACCGTGCCAGAGGCGGATGAAGAGGTAATACGCCAGGATGAAATCGAAACGCTCAGGGAACAGTTGACCGGACGCGAGCGAGAAGTATTTGACCTATGTTTGCAGGGGGCACGGACGCCCCAGATCGGCGCCGCCTTAGGCATAACGAAGGAGCGAGCACGCCAGTTACGGGCGGCGCTGTTTTTGAAATTGAAGGAGAACAGCAATGACTGACAAGAACTTTGTCAAAGTTTCGATAGTGCACGACGAGGCCGAGATAAGAACTGGCCACGAGGTTACTTTCTCCATTTGCACCGATTGGGTTTCGGAAATGGGCTGCGCTTTAGGTTGTTGCCTTAAGCCTCTGGCAGATTTTTGGACCCCATTGATTTTAGCAGAGGCGATGTCCGACCTGGAGTATGAAGAGAGTTCCGACCCAAGACTGGCCAGCGCTCAACGTGCGTTTGGAGATGCGGCTGCAGCATTGGTTGAGGCCCATCAGAGAAGACAAAAGGAGATAAGAAATGAATAAGCGGGGCATTCACCTGGTGCGTGAGTATTGCCCATCGTGCGGCGCCGATTACACAGAAGAATACTACAGAAGCGCTTGCAAGGCGGACCTATGTGCTAACTGTCAATTGAAGGAAATAGAAAAGCGTATCAAACGCCTCGATGAGGCTGTCAGGAAATTTGCACAACAGTTGAGAGATGAAAAGTATCAGAGATGAACGACACCCAACCTGGTCTATGTTAAGCCGTTTGGTTGTGGCCGTCGGTGATAAATATGGCGGAATGTTTTACGACAAGGAGGCCGGTCGGACTTGGGACGTGGGACAGGCTCTCTGCCGTGCAGTCTATGGCCCGAAATGGTACGAGGACCCAAAACGCTCGGCTGATGATGATCCGAATAAACCCGCACCAGCAGCGATGTTTGCAGAAGCGGAAAAATGGCTCAGAGGTGAGTTACCTGATTGGGTACTGAGATTGAAACGCCTCGACGAGGCTAAATCAGGCGAGGACAACAATGAATAGGTGGAAAACCGTTGGCGAGTGTTCGTGTTGCCAGGAGGAGATGTACAGTTACCAAGCAACGACCTGCCCTGACTGTCTGGCCGAAATCTGCACGGATTGCATTGTTTCTTGCGAGGCTTGCGGCCGACTCGGGTGCCCGAAATGTTTCATAGAAGATGAAGGCGACTGGTTCTGCTGTGAGGACTGTTTGGAAGCACATACACAAGCGGAGGAATAATTTAAGGAGAAAAGGCAATGCAAGTTGAAACCTATGAAATCGAAGAAGTGGCCCAAGAGACCGTCGAAATGACGAACGAGGCGAAGGAACTTATCGAGAACTTGGGATTGGATGGACAAAAGAGCCTGCTCCAGAAAACCCAAAGGGGCGAAATCAGTCGTTGTCCTTATCGTGAAATGACGCAGGTTGAGAGGTTTGTTTTTGAACAATTGTGCCCTCAAAAAACATCAGTTGAAGCGTATGCTGGCGGCCCGATTCCGGTGCGAGTGCTTCAAGTATTAGCACACGCCAAAAATCTGAATTTCTTCTCATCGTTCAAGGTATGGGCCGCGCGCACCGACCCGAAAGACCCGCTGCTTGTTGGTTATACAGGCAAAGAGTACACGGAGACCGCGTACCTCCTGGCCCGTTGGGCGGAAGAATTGGATGAATGGCCCGTACTCGTGAAAAAGGCTATTGCGGCTTGGAAGGTGAAGATCGAGGCAAAGTTGATGGAGACACAGCGACGCTTGGCCCGTGATCGTGTTTATCTTGAGGAATTGAAGAAGCTGGACGACGGTCAAATCGACGTGAGTACGTTGGCTGATATGCGACACGAACCTTTCTATAGCTCTCTGCTGTGAAGGAGGCCAAGCGATGACTGACACGGAAAAACAACAGAACGCAATCGTGGCGGCTAATATGGCCGTGCGCGGCGGCCTGGTGCTGCGGAGTGCAACGGAATTGAAACTTGCGGCCGAGTTATTTTCGCGTAGCGGCCTTGTTCCGCAATGGTGCCAGAATCCTGCCCAGGCGGCGTATGTCATCGAGGCCGGTCAGGAGTTGGGCTTCAAGCCGGTTCAAGCCCTTCAGAATTTCCAACTTGTCAACGGCCAACTTGGAATGCGGGCACAAGCAATCGCTGGCCTGATACGCAGAAGCGGCAAGGCGGCGTATCTGAAAGACCGGTTCGAGGGCGAGCCCGGCACGCCGGAACGATGCTGCATTGTCGAAAGCAAACGAAAAGACGATTCGGAATTGAAGGTCACAACCTTTTCGCTTGCCGACGCCAAGCAGGCGGGTTTGCTCGGCAAAGACAATTGGAAGCATTACACCGACGATATGCTGTGGGCCAGGGCAATCTCGCGTCACGGCAGGCGGTACTATAGCGACGTAACCTGCGGATTCTATGCCGCCGAAGAACTTGCCGACATTCAGCCGCCCGAAGAAGTCCCGACTCCGCAAGCACCTGCACGACACGAGGCCCAGGACGTGGCCGTTAAAGATACGACCGACATCGCGCGCGAGCAGTTCGACGAGGAGCGTTTCAAAACGCTGCTCCAACGCTTTGCGGAATTACGCGACTTGAAAGACGGTGAGACGCTTCGCGAAGAGTTCCTACAGTTCGTCCAATCGACGCTTTCCGCTGAAATACAATTCGCCGAATGGAAAGACCTGCTGCTACTCCAGTCAGACGACTTCGATTTGTTGGAGCGGGAGCTTGACCAAGAAGAAATCGACCAAGACCTCAGCGGCGACGAACCCCCACCCCCACCACCTCCACCAGAAAACGTTTACGAGGGAGAAGAGAATCCAGAAGCCGAAGAGCAAGCAACCGCAAGAGCAAAGGAGTTGTTCGGATGAACCCACTAATGGAACTCAACATCGAAAAGATGACGCGCAAGGATTTTCTCGCCTTACCGAAGCGTAAATGGAACGAAGACATCGGATGGTTCGATAGCATTATTGTTTTGCCGATGCGGCATTTGCACGATAGCGGTTATGCCCTGATGGATTTTGTTGCTTGCGTCGAACACCATCCGGTTTGCCGGCTATCCGGCTGCAGTGATGTTCTCGAATTGGGCGGCACTGCCTTTGTTTTTACCGGCCACTCATCGTTTCATAATAGCAACATCGGTTTCTCAATAGACTGTCTGCCGAAAAGTAAACTCCTCCGGATATTCCCTCGCCGAGGCAAGATGCGTTGCAGCGCAGCATTTTCCACATTCGAAGTCTATGCAAACTACACATCGCAACAAAACAATAAGCAATCAAAATAATCATAACTACATTGATAACCTTCTCGCCGACCTTTACGAGAGGCCAAAGCCCGTCTATATCCAACGTACCGAGCTCGGCCGATACGCAGAATGTCCCCATCAGGCGCACCTGTGTGAGGTGCACAAGAATGAGATCGAGACGCACGATGTCCTGCCCGAAGCAGGCCGAATCGTTCACGCGATCGCCAAAGAAGCGATAGAATGGGCCGACAGAGACTTGCAAGCCGCTGCGGATTACTTCGCCGAAGAACTACCTAAGGCTTTGGAGCGCCCGGACTTACAACCGGAAGTCCTGCGGGCTGGCAAACACCTCGCCAATGAACTCCGCAGATATTCAGCCAACGCTGTGCTGCTCGCCGAGGAGACAGTGACGCGCTGTCTTTTTCCCGCCACCGGCGACCGGGGGGACGTGCTTATCGTCTGTGTCCCTGACCTGGTGCTGGCGACACGAAAGCAGGATTTGATTGTCGTCCTCGATTACAAGACCGGCTGGCTGGAGCGCACGAAGCAACAGGCGCTCGATGACTTTCAGACCTGCGTCGGCACCTGGTGTCTGTGGGGCAAATATCCCGATGTGGAGCGCGTCAGATGGATTTATCTGAATACGCGCAGACACACGCAAACTGATGTCTGGCTCGAACGGCACCAGGTCATAGGCCCGAATGACTTGACGCAGGAGCAAGCCTTCGAGGCGCGGATCGCCGAAACCGTGCAGATATGGCAAAGCGGCCGCGACGACGCTTGGCCCGAGCCGGGCAAGTGTGCGATCTGTCCCGTGCTGCGGTGGTGCGAATTGTGCAACAGCGAGCCGGCCGAGTTTGCTAAAGACCCTAAGGGTTACGTCGATAGCTACGTCGCTTTATCGGCGCGGCTCAAGCAAATGGAGGAAACATTCAGCAATGCCACACGCGACGGCCGGCGGATATACGGGACGAAATGTTACTTCGACGATATGCCGAAACGAAAATCGCCCAGGCGGATAAGCCTGAAGGAGATGCAGGACAATGAAAAACCTTTTCCGAACGATTAACAGATTACTGGTCGAGATAGAGCCACATAGCTTTTGGCCCGACTGCATCGAATACGAAATAACGGTAAGAGTGAGCACCGGCAGAGGTTGCAAGGAATATAAGGTGCATCAAGTATACCACGATGACCAATTTGTGAGCGCCTTCGACGTTATTTGGGATGCTGCCAAGGATGAAATTCTGCGTGCTGTTAATGCACAACTTAAGTGAGCGATTAAGCGGATGGACAACCAACCAAACAAGTGTCAAAAATGCGGCCGCTGTTGCCGCCAGGCGATTATTGACGACATCTATCAAGTTGACCTGATTAGAGAACCGCGACTCAAGGCCGTCGTGGAGGAATTCACGACCGAACCGGGTCGCTATATGCTTCTGACCCCCTGCCCATTTCTCGGCAAGGATAACCTCTGCGAGATTTACCCGACCCGACCCGACGTCTGTCGAAATTACGAACTGGGCGGTCATTTTTGTCCACCGGAAATCAGGACCGAAACCGATGCGGTACGATACGAATTTGAAAACTCAACCACTGGTACTGCCAAGCAAGGCTTCAACGTGGTCAGGCACGCGCGATAATGAGAAAGACCCTCGGCGCGAGGTCCAGTTGAAGGCTCACGCGCACCGCATCCGCCTGGCCGAAGCCAAGCTGAGGGCAATGGGCCTTGACCCTACTCAAGTACCGGCAGGGATAGCAGATACGTTGCTTGAAGAAGGAAAAGAATGATGGAGATCGGTAAGCCTTGTTCTATCTGTGCTTCAATCAATTCTTCACCGGTCTTTTTCGAGCGCTACAAGTGAGATGAAGTATATTCGCATACATAATTGGGAACGCTTCCAACATTATAAGAAGCGCAATCCACCTTGGATTAAGTTGCACACGGAATTGCTTGATGACGATGATTTTGAATGCTTGCAAGATGCTTGCAAGTTGCTATTGATATGCTTGTGGTTGTATAGGGCGCGGAAACACAATGGGAAAATCCCCGCTGACCGCAAATATCTCGCCCGGAAATTGCCTCTATCAAAAATTCCATCGTTGCAACCCCTTGTCGATGCAGGCTTTATAGAAATCTACCAAGATGATAGCACAATGCTTGCAAGATGCTTGCAAGATGCTCCGCATACTGGGGGCGCAGAGACAGAGACAGAGGAGAGACAGAGAAGAGATATAAAAGACAATTTTTTTGATTTGTTTGAGCAAGCGCGCTGTCTTTATCCAGGCGTAAAACGTGGAGGCCGAACCGAGTTTGAAAACCTCAAGCGCAGGCACAAAGACTGGCGCGACATCGTGCCTATCTTGGCTGACGTAATCCAAATGCAGATCGACAACCGTAAGGCGATGAAAGCTAAGGGTGAATTTGTGCCAGCGTGGAAACATTTCCAACAGTATATCAAGCACCGTTGTTGGGAGACTGAGATTGGATAGCAGTGAAGCAAGACAATTCGTCCAAGAAGAAATCCAAGCGCTCTGGCAGAATTGGAAACCAAGTGAGGGCGAAATTGAGGTTTGGCTCAATGCGCTCGCCGATTACGATTGGCTTGAGGCGAAATGCGCCATCCAAACGTATTATGCTGAGGGAGGCAGTCGTTCACGCCGGCCAGTCGTGAACAAAGTTAGGGCTGCAATGCGGCGGCCAAAATCAAGCAGCGGCGCGTATGATGACCTGAAAACCGACACCTACATCAAGTGCATTTCGCACGAACAGAAACCTTGCCTTGTTGGCCGCTGCGTTCCGGTTTTTGTAGATCCGCCGAAATTGCACGGTGATCTTGATAACCGCAAGCGGGCCGGGCATCTTTTGGCGGAGAAGCACGCTCAAGTTTACGGCGGGCATTGGATTGTTATCGACAAACCAGAGGGGCCAACTATTGACGACGGTTTGCGAGGCGACGATGCGCGGTGGGAAGCCGAGGCCCAGATTCTCTCGGGGCCAGATAGTCCCGGTAAGCGATTTCTTCAGCGACTTCGGTCTGGCAAGGATGCGCCCGTACTCAAGACTGTTGATGAGGCTATCAGACCCACTAATACGAACGGCGAGCGCGGCCGACAGCTGCAGAAGCTGGTCGAGGCGAACGTGCCGGGAAAAGGGGACGATGACATTCCGTTTTGACAACTCAAGGATAAAAACAATGGTGAAAACAGAGATGGAAACAAACGTGATAGGATTGGCGGAAATAGCGTCGGAAATATTTGCGATTGACCCAGGACCGGCACAAAGCGCGTGGTTGGAATTTGACTTATATCGCCAGATTCCAAAGGGCTTCGGTATCGTGCCGAATCCTGAATTATTGCATATCATCTATGCCCGCGGCGGGAACGCCAGGAAGACCAACTATGTCATCGAGATGGTGCAATCATTTGGTATGCCGGTTGGCAAAGACATATTTCAGACCTGCGTCTGGACAGGGCGCTTCATCGAAGCGGTATGTCAAACGCAGGCCGAGTGGTCGTTGCTCTATCGGCGCGATGTCAAGATGCATCTGTGCAACAGCACCTGCGCCAAAGATAGCAATATCCGCCAGGCCCTTATCGACCGATTCGAGCCGAGCGGTGGGGGCAAGGTTCCGCAGATTGGAACGAAAGCAAATCCGGGCCCATTATACGGCATCGCGAGAGATATATGGAGCGCGTTGGCTCTGGCCGTAACTTATGCAGAAAGACAAAAAGAAAGGGCTGTTAAGATATGAGCATCATCTACGAACCGAAAGGCCGGGCGAAGGAATACGCACTACTGGCAATTAACCACTACCGAGGTTGTGCACACGGTTGTGCGTACTGCTACGTCCGCAAGTTAGCGCAACGCTTCAAGTGGGATTGCGATGAACCGGAGCCTCACGTCAATGTGGACGAGTTGGAGAAAGAGGCCCAGAAGCTGAGTGGGACGACAAAGCGAATTCTGCTCAGTTTTATGAGCGACCCGTATCCGTTGATAGATGCCGGCGTTCGATACACGCGGAAAGTCATCAAGGCCCTCAAAAGGTACGACTTGCCGATAATGGTGTTGACTAAAGCGGGTACTCAGGCTGTGGACGATTTCGATTTATACACTCCGGGGGACGTGTTCAGTGTAACATTAACAACCCGCGATCCGATGATTGCCCATTTACGCGAACCTGGAGCGGCGCCGCCCTACTGGCGTTATGAGGCGATGAAGATTGCGAAGCGGGATTATCCGCACATAGAGACGCACGTGAGCCTTGAGCCGGTAATTGACCCCGACGAGGCGATTGGGGTAGTGCGTTATACGCACGAATATACGGACGTGTACAAGGTCGGCCCCTTGAACCATTTCGGTCGTCCGCAATTCGATTTGCGGGACTTCGGAGTTAGATTTATCCACCTGATGGAGCGCTTCGGGAAGCGGTACTATATCAAGACTGACTTGGCGAAGCACCTTGAAGGCATCGAGTATCACAATACCGAAACGAGATACAAAGAAGACGCAAGGAAGTAAATTGAAAGGAAAACAAAATGACAAAGAAGGAAGATAATGACCTCATCCACCGAAGCACGGAACTGCACACGTTGCCGTGCAAGCTGACAAAGGACGAAAAGGCACAAGCAGCCAAAGAGCTTGCCGAGAAGATCGACCAACTTGAGGCGCTGGAGGAAACACGCAAGGCAACAATGAGTGAATTCAAAAGTAAGAAGGAGAACTTGCAAGCCCAAGTCCTTGCTCTTGGCCGGCAGGTGCGCGAAGGCACTAAACTCCAGTCGGTTGAATGTCAGTTGCAACTTAACTACTCAAAGCAGCGAGTGAGGTTGATTCGGCTGGACACAAACGAAGTGATTGAGGAGCGACCGATGACGGACGAGGAAAAGCAGATGAATCTCGAATTCGACGAAACAGTCTGAGAACGATGATTGCTAAGGAAGCACGAAAAGCGAATTTCAAGATAGCGATCTGGAGCGGATAGAAGAGGTGCTCAAGGAAAAGCGAGACGAATTGAAGCGCGAAAAAGACAGCTAAAAGGAAAACGAAATGCTTGAGCGCGACCAGGTTTTTGTAAGGGCACTCAACGCACAGGGCAAATGGGATACTGTTGATGTCCTTGACCTCGACGAGGAAAGTTTCCGGCGATTCGTGCTGACGAAACTGGATGAAGCGGGGATGGTAACTGCTGTCTATCAAACCCCCTCTACAAATACACCATTGCGCGCAAAACCAAGAAGGTGAGAAGATGAGAAGATTAAGAGAACTATTAGCACTTCTGAAATGTCGATGTGGGTGACCCATAGTTCGTTGGTGTAAATGTGGTCGTGGTCTTTGTGAGTATTGTAGATGTCCTAACTGTGAGAGATAAAAATGACAGGAAAAGTACCAGAATTAAAATGCGGAAAGTAAAGAAGATTAGATATGTGCCAGGCGACCAATATGGCCCACCGCTTCTCAAAATTGTTATCGAAGATTACGAGGAACGCTCTACTGAACGGGTCATAGATATATGTACTTTGAAAACTGCCGAAGCGATTGCAGAGACAATGGGTTTGCCGTTGGAGTATGTTACTACCACAAATAAGGAGATACGAGATGGACGAAACAAAAGAACCCAGGGAAAACTCCAGATTACTAACCAAAACAGAAGAAATCCAAAATCTCGGCGCAATGTTGAGTGCAACGACTGAAGAGGACAAAGACCGAATGAAGGCCATTGCTTCTCGCTTGCAAGAATTAAGCAGCGATCCGCCAAAACAAGAAACAAAAAAACCCTGGCTTAGTCGTGGTGTATGGGGCGGATTCGTAACGATCGTCGTCATCTTCCTTGCCTGGCTTGGCGTCATTGACCTGAGCGGCGAAGAGGATACGATAACCGATTTGATTGTCCAACTGGTGTTGTTGGCCTCTGGAGTCCTGGCCTTGATTGGTAGAGTTAAAGCGAAGAAGGAAATCAAGTTGTGAAGACACAGGTGAAGAACCTTGAGAGGCTACGGGCTACGCCGGTGATAATCGACGGCAAGCCGCTGCGAGATTACCGAACGCGCTATTTCAACGTGTATACTCAGCGTGGCCGGGTGGTGGCGGCACACGTAGCCGAGTCTGATGCCAAAGAGATAGTGCGATGCGTTAATGAATGCAATGGCTGAGAAAGAGATACATCCTTGCTATATTTGCGGTCGCGATACGGAAAGCAAATACGGAGTGTGCAGATTCTGCCGACAGCACGGTATTCGGCATACGGAGATGAAGGATCGACCAGCACTGAAAGTGCCCCCTGATTATTGGAGCAATTTAGCGAACGAGGACGACTACGACGAAGATGGAGAGTTGAAAAAGTAAAAGTGGAATCAATGAAAAAGGCCGGATAACAACTTTTATTATTTGCCAAAAGCGAGGCACAACCTTTCCGGCAAATCAGGCGTAATTGGGATGGCGTGTATGGGGTTTTGCAAAAAGTGCGAGTTGTGAAAGGAAAGGCAATGGAACTTAAAGTTTGGCCAGAAAAATTAGGGAAGGAGCCGACCTATCTTAGGTTGGTAGAAAACGATGGAGATATAGAATTATACGCTGTTGATGCACAAGGCGTTCTATGTTTAGGTTGCAAGCTTTTAGCGATTACTTCAGACGGGTGTTTGAAGCGATACCCTGAAGTAAGCTCCCGGTTAGGATTCAAATTGGATGAACGTGGGCGCGTGTGGCAGGTAGAGTAAAACCAAAGAAGAAAGGAAGGATAATGAGACTTGAAATTTGGTCAGGAAAAGTAGAAGAGAAGCCAACGTATCTGACATTGACAAAAGCCGAAGATGGCTACGTGGAATTGGGCGTTGCTGATGCGGACGGTCGTGTACGGTCCGCTTCTACCGTGTTGGTTATCACGCCAGACGGATGTGTGAAGCGATGTGAAGGACTATGGCCTGGCTTCGGGTTTAAGTTGGATGAACGTGGGCGCGTGCAGCTGAAAGAGTAAAACCGATGAAGAGTAAGAAGAGATATAACGTCATCTGGTAAGGAGTCGAAGAGATGTTGGACTACGTGAAGACGGCAAAATGGACGTTAGTGATTCTACTGGCGTGTGCCGGCTGCCAGTACGCGCAGGTAAACCCTGGAGACCCGAACAATCCGGTGGTCCTCGATCCGAACGCCCTGGCTGCCCTGGAGGCTGCGGCGCAGACCGTCACGCAGGTAGGCATTGCGATAGGGTACGGGAAACTGATAGCTATTGGCGCGATTTTGACTGCGATTGCAACGGCGCTCAAGAAGCGTTATAGTGGCCCGATCAAGAAAACCAAGAAATGATTTGCAAAGCCTGCCAAGTGCTTACGGTTGACGAGGACAAGAGCATTGTTCTTATCGCCCGCATCCAGGCGCCCGACGATGCTAACTGGTTCCGGGTTGAGAGACACGCCAGCGACCTGGCGGTTGAGGCATATCGGGTTCTAAAGGAGCATTATGCAAATTGGAGAAAGACTCAGGATTGCACGTGAAGCCGTTGGGCTGACGCTGAAACAAGCGGCCAAAAAAGCGGGGATAAGAGCATCGTTACTCCGTGATTTCGAGAACGGCAAGAGCGAGCCGAAATGCTCCCGCCTGAATGGATTGGCCGACATCTATAGCAAGCCGTTAGAGTTTTTCTTCGCGGAATCCTTACCTTCAACCCAGGTGATGCTCTGGTGCGGCAGACATAAGAAAGCGGCGAACAAGGGGGACTAAGTCTGTTTGTTTACATTCGGGGGGACACTAAGAAGAACGCAGGACAGCTTCTTTGCGTAAGTTATGAAATCAGATGTCCGTGATCACGACCAATTACTGCCCACACAAACCGCAGCGGCAGCCTATGCCGGCGTAAGCCGCAGAACTATCCGCCGCTGGATTGACGAGCGCAATATGCCCACCGTCATCCTGGACGGCAAGGTATATTACGCCAAGTCCATTTTAGACGCCTTCAAACGCAACAACGATAACGAGCGCCCACTCGATTCGTCCCGCAAGGAAATCGCCGAGGCCGAATTTCGCGAGACTCGCACACAATTGGCTAAATTGGAACTTGCGATTCGGCAAGGCAAATATATCGCACGTGATGAGATGGAAGAACAAAACGTCCGTAAGGTAGTCGTCCTGCGACGGACGCTGATTGGTCTTGGGCGCAAACTTGCGCCGCGATTGGTCGGCAAAAAAGAAAGCGCGATTCGACAAATGATTGATGATGAAATCAAAAGGGCAATCAGCAAATTCGCAGCAAGTTGAAGAGCCGCTGTTTGATCCGCTCTGGTCGGAGGCCGAGCGCCGGGCCTGGATTCTGCCGGAAACGCTCAAGGTCGCCGATTGGGCCGATGCGTTTCGCATCCTGGATGCGGAGACCAGCGCCGAACCAGGGCCCTATCAAACCAGCCGCACGCCGTATATGCGCGAGGTGATGAACGCCTTCTGCGATCCTGAGGTGACGGAAATCAGCGTAATGGCTTCGGCGCAGGTCGGCAAGAGCCGCAGCATCGAGAATATGATCGGTTGGGCGATAGACCGCGAACCGGGCCCGGCGCTCTATATCGTGCCCACCGAGGAGGCGGTCGAATACGTCGCCCAGAAGCGCATCAAAAATATGGTCACCGAATCGCCGATTCTGCGGCGTCATTGGCACGGTAAGCGGGCCCTCAAAGCGCATCATCATCGCTACGACACTATGGACCTGTTTTTTGGCTGGGCAGGTTCGCCCTCGGCGCTGGCGAGCCGGACGATACGATACCTCTTTCGCGACGAGCCGGATAAATATCCGGCGTTCACGGGACGCGGTGGCCCGCCGGCAGACCTCGCGGAGAAACGCACACAAGCCTTTTGGGACCGCAAGATCGTCAACGTCTGTACACCGACGAGCAAAACCGGCTTTATCGCCGCGCATTACGCCCAAAGTGATATGCGCAAGTATTACGTGCCTTGTCCGCGATGCGGAGAATATCAGGTCTGGGTGTTCGCACAGCTAAAAGTACCGAAATCGCTTCGCGAGCCGGACGAAATCAAGGCATCGGCTGATGTATGGTACGAATGTGTCTATTGCGCGCACAAGATACGCGAGGCAGACAAGGAAGAATGTGTGGCGGCCGGCGTTTGGGTTCCGGAAGGCCAGACAATTGACGCCGATGGGAATATACACGGCCAGCCAGCGCGAAGCAAGCGGCATAGCGGCTACCACATAAGCGGCTTGTTGAGTCCATTCCCGGGCGCATCTTGGCCGAACATAATGGCCGATTGGTTTGCCGCAAGCAGCGAGGAAGGTAAAGCCCAGGGAAAAATCATCATTTTTTTCAACGAAACTCTTGGAGAACCGTTCGAAGAGACCGGCCTGCGCATAAAGCCGGAATCTCTAATCCAGTTAAAAGGCGGTTATAATAAGCGGACCGTCCCGGTCGAATGTAAACTACTCGTCGCTGGGGCCGATTATCACAAGAGCCGGGCGCGAGGCATTGTGCGAATTGATTACGAGATTCGCGGATTCGGGCCTGAGTTGCGCAATTGGGTTGTCGATTCTGGTTCATTGGCGAGCTTCGAGGAACTGGAACGTGACGTTTTGCAGCCGGCTTTGCCCTGGGCGGATGGGACGGATAATGAGAAGCGGCCCTGGTTGGCGGTTACAGCGCTGCTGATTGATTCGGGCTTTGAGCCTGATGATGTCTACGAGTTTTGTCTGCGCCATCCAGGTTTAGTTTTCCCGACGAAAGGCGAGCCCGGGCCGCGCTTACGACCGTTACAGGCATCCGACCTTGAGGTGGCCACCCAAAGACGGCTGAACCGTGCCAGGCGCCGTCATTTCCGGGGTCTGCAACTGTTAATCGTGGATACCTCATATTTCAAGAACCAAGTCACCTCGTGGGTGATGCCGGAGCGGGACCAGGACGGCAAGATCGTCTCAGAGGCGAAAACCCAGTTTTATGACGAGTTGCCGGAATATTATATGCGCGAATTCAGCAACGAGCAGAAGGTGAAAGTCCGGGATCGCAACGGTAATGTCCGCTATGCCTGGCGACCGGTTCGAAGCGGCGCACCGACCCATTCGCTTGATACTGCGGTTCTGGCCGCGGCCGCCGCGTATTATAAGGGCGTCTGGCGCTTGCGAGACCGTAATACTCCGGCGACGACAGCCAGGCCGGCAGCGCGAAAGCGAAAAATCAAATTGTCCGAATTGCAGGCCGCAAAACGGGGGCTGCTATGACGGCTGGTGGAAAGAAACCGAAAAGCGAAGAATCGCCGCCGAAGGGAATCAGATGCCCTCGCTGCGGCTGCCGCGATTTCCGGGACGAATTGGGCCGGCCGTGGAGAGTGCTCAAGACCGTTAGCCTGCCAGGCGCGATACGCCGCTATAGGATATGCAGATATTGCGGCAAGCGGATTCGGACCAAAGAAACTATGATTTGACAACGCTGAGCGCACTGTTGTCAACACCTTTTTTTCAGAATGTTTTCACGGTGAAGATGTATTGCGATAAATATTTTGGTCTATATATGTACCTTTTTTGGCAAAGGCGGCAATTCTTCGGCATTTTTTCTGGACAAATCCCGCCGGATAAGCATCTTTAACTAAAACACAATTGGGGTGGTATAGGCTAACGCGCCGTAGCGAACCGGGAATCCGGGCGGCGCGTTTTTTTATTGCTTTGCGAATATGGGGCAATACGACTTGATAATCGCTGCACTTGATACTGCAATCGAAAATTGGGCAGGCAAACCGGTTTCGCTTTCAATTGGCGGTCGCAGCATCACTTATCGTGCGTTGAGCGAACTTATAGCCGCACGGAGATATTACGCCGGCCTGAACGCCACCGGACGCGGATTCAAAATCACGAACCTCAAGGCGGGGGGGCCTCGATAGATATGGCCAAAGCCAAAAAACAGTCTAAGCAACCGACGATAATTCGCTTATCAGACCAGCCGCGATTTCGATGGCGAAGCTACGATGCGGCGGCCACTACGCGGCACACCGAAAACCACTGGCTTTACGCCGACGGACGCGACGCAGACAGCCTTATCAGGGCCGATCTGGCGACCCTGCGCAATCGGGCGAGATATGAAATCCGCAACAATTGTTACGCGAAAGGCATCGTTGAGACGAAGGCGAATGACATAGTCGGCACGGGGCCTCGGCTGCAAGTGCTCAGCGATGACCCCGGTTTTAATCGTCGAGTCGAAGACTTATTCGGCTTGTGGGCCGAAGACTGCGATATTGAGGGCCGACTGAAATTCAATGAGATTCTGCGTCTCGTCGGCAGCCTGCAACAAGACGAAAGCGGCGAGGCATTCGTCATCCTGGAGAACAAGCGCCCGAGGGCACATTGGCTGAACTTTCGGGCGAACCGACCGGACGTATCTCTGCGCTTGCGGGTAGTCGAGCCCGATCGCATAGCGAGTCCCGGCTTGTTCGACCGGGACAATGTCCGGGACGGAATCGAATACGATGAGGACGGTCGGCCGGCGCGCTACTACGTGCTCAAGGCCCACCCCGGCTCAGACCGGATCGATATTGTCGGCGCTTACGAGTATAACATCGTAGATGCCAACCACGTAATCCACCTCTACCGACAAGACCGGCCTGGGCAATCACGTGGTGTGCCGTGGATAACGCCGGCGATCCCGCTTTTTGCCCAATTGCGGCGCTTCACGTTAGCGACGGTCTCGGCGGCGGAAACGGCCGCAAACATATCGGCGACGATCGAGTCCGACCCCACCGGAGCGGAATGGGAGGATGAAATCGACGTGATGGATGAGGTCGAGATCGCGCGCAATGCGATGCTTACCCTACCGCCCGGGCGCCGGATGAATCAGTTCAAACCGGAGCAACCCAGCAGCACGTACAGTGATTTCAAGCGGGAGCTAATCAACGAGATCGCCCGCTGTCTGAATATGCCGTTCAACGTCGCCGCCGCGAACAGCGCCGACTATAACTATGCCTCTGGCCGGCTCGACTGGCAGATATATTTCCGTTTCATCCGTACCGTGCGCGCGTGGCTGGAGGAACATTTCCTTGATCGCGTGTTTTTCGCCTGGCTGCGTGAGGCTCAGCTTATCCGCTCGATGCAATTACCGCCGATAGATACTGACCGGCTGATGATCCAATGGTTTTGGCCTGGCGCTGAACACGTCGATCCGGTCAAGGAGGCGGTGGCCCAAAAGACTCGCCTGACGAATCTGACTACTACGTTAGCGGCTGAGTATGCGGCCCAGGGCAGGGATTACGAGCGCGAATTGAGGCAGTTGGCGAAGGAGCGCGAACTGCTCAAGGAACTCGGCCTGCCGGAACCTGCGGCAACGAAGGGCGGCCAGAATCTACCAAATGTAGCGAAAGGATAGTCTATGCCCTACCCCAACGAACACAGTTGCAGATTAGAAGACCCAGACAAATACGACCGTTTTGCGCGAAAGAATTGTGCGCAGAAATCCGACGGCAAGTGCATCGACGTTATCTACGGCATCAAGGGCGGCAAATCAGAGATTCAGGCACTGCGATACCCGAAATCGGTCTGGACGGAATCGGCGGCGCGGACTCACTGCAAACTCCACAAAGGTTTCTTTGAGCCAGCTGCCAAAAAGAATGGCAGAAATTTCTACGACGGATTCGACACGGAAACAATCCCGCGATTCCAATCCGACCTTACCGTCCGGGCCTATCAGATTGACTTGAAAACCCTCGACGAAGAAAACCGCTCCATCGAAGCGGTTATTGCCACCGAATAGCGC
>Ga0190334_1000094_pt1 | contig 43026 bp, 39 predicted proteins | sample 48720478_MG_FD_161270 | JGI IMG/M metagenome (GOLD analysis project Ga0190334, IMG submission 161270) | Hydrothermal vent sediment bacterial communities from Southern Trench, Guaymas Basin, Mexico - 4872-04-7-8_MG | ecosystem: Environmental > Aquatic > Marine > Hydrothermal vents > Sediment ... | reverse complement strand
TTCCTCATCAAGATGAAGAACAGCCCCATCCTTTTCGCATGTGGCAAGTGTTTTGCACTTCGGACAAAAAAGAAATTTTTTTCTTGCATTTCTATTGATAAAGAAAAGAATTTTCCCTTTTAAGAGCTTCTCCTCTGTTTTTTCTTTAAGCTCTTTGCTAAAGACATTTCTCTTAACCTGAGCAAGAAAAACATTCTTTTTCTTTATTCCTCCATAAACAACTTTACCCTTTGAAGTTTCTACAAAATCAAAAATTCTTAAAGAAGGAGAAAATGAAAATATTTTCAAACCTCCTCTCCCTCTTTGATATGAAAACAGAGCAACTTCTCTCAAATCAATTCTAAAAGGGTATGTCAGATAAAATTTTTGAGGACCTTCATCTATCAAATAAAAAATCGTTGGCTTTCGTCGCGGAAGAAAAAAGGGATAGAGAATACCAGAAAGAATATTTCCCTCTCCTTCCAAGAACTCTCTCCACGTTTTTTCTAACCTTGAGGAATTACTGAAATTTAAAATCTTATAATCACTTTTCTCGGAAAACTCCTTTAAAAAATAATCCTGAACAGAGTAATCGGAAAAAACCAAAAAAGGTTCTTTTCCTCCCTTAATATCTTTTTTTATCTCTTGAAAAAGAATGTGAAAATCAAAGGTACCAATTCTTAAAAAGAGCCCTCCTTTTTCTTCTTCTTCATATAAAGAAATTTTTCCTTCTGTTCTATAGAAAGGAGGAAAAGAAAGAAGAAAGACTTTTCCCTTGGGAAGCAAAAGAGCGTCTGAAAGAGCGCTCAAAAAATTAACATTTTCCTTAGTAAGGAAAAGCTGCTTGTCGGAAATTTCAATTATTCTTTTATACTTTATTTTGCTCTCTTCATATTCCTTAACATTGAAAACAAAACCATTCAAAACTCTCTTTCCGAAGGGAATCTTAACTCTTTTATAAAGAACATCTTCAGCTTGCTCATCCTCTATAAGGTAGGAAAAACTTCTGTAAACAGGAATGTTCACAAAGATTTCAGCTATTTTCATCAAGAAGGGCTAAAACTTTTTTCAAATCTTCCCAGACTGCTTTTCTCACAGCAACAGTATAATTTCTTATTACATAAGAAGGATGATAAGTTGGCATTACGGGGATTCCCTGATATTTTCCAAATTTTCCTCTGCGTTTTGTAATAGTTTCTTTTGTATCAAGAAGTGTTTGAGCCGCAACATTCCCCAAAGCAATTAAAACTTTTGGTTTAATAATAGCTATTTGCTTCTGAAGATAGGGAAAGCAGGTTCTTCTGATCTGGGGAGTAGGTGTAGCATTTCCGGGAGGCCTACATTTAACTATGTTTGCAATAAAAACATCTTCTCTTTCAAACCCCATCGCTTTTATCATCTCTGTGAGCTTTTTTCCGGCTTTTCCTACAAATGGCCTTCCCTGTTTATCCTCCTCTTCCCCGGGAGCTTCCCCAACAAACATTATATCAGCATCTATACTTCCCTCCCCGAAAACATAGTTTTTTCTCGTATTAAAAAGAGGACACTTTTTGCACTCGGCAATCTCTTTCTCTATTTCTGATAGAAATTTTTTCTTTAAAGAAAAACCTAATGAGAAATTACTTTTCTCTATTTTTTCTTCTTTTTTCAATCCTTTCTCCGTAGGAGGTTTTATAAGAAGAGCCTTTCTCATTTTCTTCACTTCTTCAGAGGACAATATATTCACCCCTATTTCCTTAAGAAAAAAAAGCTTTTCTATTCTATCCTTTTTATCCATTTTTCATAAATCGCTCTTAAAATCACCTCTGCTAACTCTTCTTTCAAGATGAAATCTGTTTTTCTCATTTCTCCATCATTAAAAATTAAAATAACTCTATTCTCTTCTGAGTCAAAGCCACCTCTCTCTTCCATAATATTGTTTAAAACAATCAAATCAAGTCTTTTCTCCCTAAGTTTTCTCTCAGCCTCTTCCGTCTCCTCGTTATCCTGAGCGGAAAAGCCTACAAAAATTTGACCTTTCTTCTTATCCTTTGAAAGCTCCTTAAGTATATCAGGCGTTCTCTCAAACTCTACCCCCATTAAAGAAGAAATTTTTTCCTTTTTTATCTTTCCCCTACTGTACTTAGAAGGCTTAAAATCCGCAACAGCTGCACTCATTATCAAAATATCCGCACTTGAGATACCTTTTTCAACTTCTCTTTTCATATCTTCTGCAGCTTCCACCTCAACATAATCCACACCCCACAAACCATCAAAACAAGTTTTTCCTGAAATAAAAAGAACATCCGCCCCAAAGTCTCTTGCTTTTTTTGCTAGATAATAGCCTGTTTTACCGGAAGATGGATTACTGACAAAGCGAAAAACATCAAGTTTCTCCCTTGTGGGGCCACCAGTAATGATGATTTTTTTCCCTAGAAAAATCTTTTCTTCTGTCTCAAAAACCACTCGCTCAACAATATCCTCTGGCTCGGGAAGCCTCCCGATTCCTTCTTCTCCGCAGGCAAGGGAACCACTATCAGGCTCTAAAAACTCCACTCCAACCCCCTTCAAATATCCAATATTCTTCTGATTAACCGGATGCTTGAACATTGAACTGTTCATAGCAGGGGCAATCAAAACCTTTTTCTCAAAAGCAAAGAAAAAGAGTGAAAGAAAAGAATCTGCTAAACCCGAAGATAGTTTTCCAATTAAATCAAGAGAAGCTGGAGCTATTAGAAAAAGATCTGCTTCCCTTGCAAGTCTTATGTGCTCCACTTCTCTGTTGTTAGCATCCTCAAATTGGTCAACAATTACCTTTTCTTCTGAAACAACCTCAAAAGTTAAGGGCGATATAAATTTTGTGGCATCTTTAGTCATCAGAACCTTAACCCAGAACCCTCTTTTTTTCAGAAGCCTTACAATCTCCACTGCTTTGTAAACAGAAATAGAGGCACTTACACCTAAAACTATCTTTTTCATTTGAAAAAATCCTCTTTATATTTTGACAAATCTACATTCTTCGTTCTCAAATGCTCTGAAACAAAAATACATTCCACCTCTCTTAAAGAGCTCTCAAGTTCACCATTTATTACAATATAATCAAAATTTGCTATAAGATCAACAGCTTCTCTTGCAAGGGAAAGTCTTTTCTCAAAATCCTTCTCCCCTCTCTTTCTCAAGCGCTCTTTTAAATCCTCAAAGGACTCTGTGCCAACAAAGATAACAATAGCATCCTTAAAAACACTCTTTGCCCTCAAGGCACCTTTCAAATCAAGATCAAAAACTATATCCTTTTCTCCTTTTAGAAGCCTTTCTATTTCTCTCTTCGATGTTCCATACTTATTACCATAAACTTCTGTCCATTCTATAAATTCCCCCCTCTTCAACATCTCCTCAAAAACACTTTCTTCCACAAAATAATAATCCCTTCCCTCCTCCTCTCCTTCCCGTGGAGCTCTTGTTGTATGTGAAACAGAAAAAGCAAGATTAAACTTTTTCTTTATACCTTTTATCAAAGTTGACTTACCAGCTCCCGAAGGACCTGTTAATATAAAAAAAAGATTTTTCATCCTTCTTCCCCTGAAAGTCTTTGATAAAGAGTCTGCGGGGCGAGGGCAGACAAAACAATTTGTCCTGAGATAAAAAAGATTGCTGCTTTCACTTTTTTTCCCATTGAAGCGTCTATCACTTTCTCCTCTTCTTTTGCTTTCTTAATCATCTTCTTTATAGGGATGGTGTTAACAGAGGTTATCGCTACTATTTTATCCACCATCACGTAATTATTAAAACCGACACTAATAATTTTATCTGTGGAACTCATTTTTTCCTCCTGTTTACTACTAAAATATAACACAAAAGAGCCTTCCTTTAAAGCTCTTTATATGGATACCGATATCTTCTCCTTTGTTTCTCCGGCTTTTACAAGTGCCCATTTAAAACCTATCGGCCCGAAAATCTGGTTTAATATAATCCCACCAAGAGCAATGTCCTTTAAAATCCCCCCTCCTGAAGGAAACTGCCTCTCTATTATCGTAAGAAAACCAATGGTCAATCCTGCTTGTCCTAAAAAGCCCAACCAGCTTAGGTACTTTATTTCCTTACCTCCCTTTTTAATGACCGCACCTGTGTAAGTCCCTAAAAAAGTCATTAAAGCTCTTATGAGAACATATAAAAGAGCAAATATCCAATACTTCTTAAAAATAGAGAGGTTTAAGTCTGCTCCTGTTATTGTAAAAAAGATAATAAAAATAGGTAAAGAGGCTTCTTTAATGGAAGAGTGAAAACTTTCCCTAGTCTCCTTAAAAAAGTTTGTTGCAAAAGCTCCCGCAATCATACAACTAAGCAAAAAATGAAAGTGAAACTGAAAATAAAAGGCTGATATAAGGAAGCTTAAAGCTATAAGAAAAAGAAGGTTATACCTGTTCACAAACTTATAATAAAGGGCTAGTAAAAGCCCTATAAAAAGACCTATAAGAATTGCTACTATTATTTCAAGGAACAGTTCGTAAAAAATGAAGAGATCAAGCCCGCCTCTTCCAAGAGCAATCTCTGATGCTAATGCCATCGAAAGAGTAAACAGAACAATTATAACAACATCCTTCAAGACCGTTATTGCAAGAACCGTATCCGTCAAGTTTCCTTCAGAGCCTGTCTCCATTATTATAGCTATTGTAGTAGAAGGCGACTTTGCCGTTGCAATCGTTCCCATTAAAATCGCAAAAGCTATTGAAAACGAAGTAACATCTGATTCCTTTACAATCGGTGGAAGAATAATAAATTTAAAAAGTAAAAGAAAGACAAAACCAACCCCAATAAAGGCAATAAAAACCTGAAAGAGTATAATAGTGGAGAGTGAGCCCATTTTCTTTGCAAGCTCTTTTAAATCCAACTCTCCCCCGGCAGAAAGAGCTATTATTGAAAGAGCTATTTCATTTATAAGACCGAGGCTCTTTACTCCCTCTCTTGTTATAATGTTCAGAATATACGGGCCCAAAAAGATTCCAGTTAACAAAAAACCCGTTATCATTGGTATCTTTATTTTAAGAGAAAGCTTTCCCACAAGAAACGAGACTATAAGGATTAGTCCCAGTAAAAAGGTAAGCTCTCCTGAGGGGGGAAGAATACTTTGAAAGGAAACTTTACTTAACAGGATAGCAAAAAGAATGAGAGATATTGAAACTATCATTTTTCCACCACCTCTCCTTTTCCACTGTAATAAAAGTAAACGGTACTCAAAAAATCTCCTATTAACTGAGAAATAATCAAGCTTCCCATTACAATAAAACTCTCTCTACCCACAATAAAAAAGTAAGAAACAGCTATTGCAAGAGGTAATGGGCCATAAGGGAGAAGAGCTGCAAAACTGATTCTCCTGTTGAAAATTTTTAAAAAGAGCATAAAAACCGCTCTTAAAAAAAACCTTATAAAAACAAGAAGAATACCTATCTTAAAAATCTGTGCTCCTTCGATCTTAAACAAAAACATTGGTGTGAGAAGCAGCAAAAGTATAAAAACCGGTTTTTCGAACATCATAAGATGTGGAATAAGCTTAAATTCCTTTATTCTGTAAGGCATATTCACATATAAAAAAGACAAAACCGCGGCAACTGTTATAATGCTCGTTGCAGTGAAAACAGCCATCCCCCCTGCTATTGCAAGAATACCTATGCTCAAGGTTAACACTTCCTCCCTTTTTAATTTTGAAGATAAAAGAGAGAAAAGACCCACTGATAACAAAAGGATAATACCAAAAAGTAAAAAAGATAGTCTCACAGAGAGAGTGTCTATCCTTATCACCTTCTCTCTGTAAAAGAACAGCCCGAAGAAAATTATTGCAAAAAAGGATGAAAAATATGAAATAAAAAGGGTTAATGAAAGCTCTTTCTTTTTTCTACTCTCTTTCTTTTCCGTATAAATAAAAAAGGGGGAAAACAAGGTTACCGATAGAGCTAAAACCCTTAGATCTTTCACAACAATTGTATACCCACCAAAAAAAGCCTTAAGCCCTTCTTCAAGGGTAAGAATAGCCCCATAATAAGAAAGCACGAAAAAGAAGAAGACATAAAGCAAATTCTTAATCTCTAACCCTTTTATGTACTTTACGACAAAATTACTTGCATACAGGAAGCCAATAAAGGCTATTATTACTATCAAAAACGGAGCAAAAATCTCCAGTGCTTTTCCAGGAGGAAAAACTTTTTCTAACAAAAAAGAGAGGAAAATTCCCATAATTACAAAAGGTTCTCCTGTCACTCCCAAAAGGTACAAAAAGCTTTCTTTTTCTCTTTTCACAAAAAGTTTAGACGCGATAAAAGAGAAAACAAGGAAAAAGACTATAAGCAGGGTAGCCTTTAAAAACTCTTCCATGTAAAAGAATATCAGGAAAAAAGATTCTTTAAAATAGAGGATAACTTTTTTTTATTCGGGACACCCAAGATTCTCTCTCTCTCCACACCCTCCTTAAAAACTATAATTGTGGGAACTGAAAACACATCATAGTTCAGAGCAAGATCATTGTCCTCCGCCACATTTATCTCCAAGAAACAAACATTCTCCCCAAATTCTTTCTCCACCTCTTCGAAAACAGGTGGGACCTTTTTACAGGGGGCACAAAAAGGACTTGAAAAATCCACAAGCACAACCTTGTTCCTTTTAAGATACCCCTCAAATTCATCACCATCAATTAAGTATTTACTCATTTTAACCTCCACATCTTTTACTACTGTCCTCTATAGCCTTTTTTATGATTTTTTTAAGGGAACTCTCGTCCCTGTAGCCAAAAAATGACCCTATTTTCTTTCCCCCCTCCGGGCACTCTATTACAACCCTAGGTAGTCCAACTATATTATATTTTCTTACCAAACTCTCTCTTTCCTTACCCTGAGACTCCATCTTTATTCTCAAAAAAACAACATTATCTTTCACTTCAGGGTAAACTTTTTCAATCGACTTCTCCAGCTTATGACAATTCTCACACCAATCAGCAAAAAAATCTATAAAAACGATTTTTTTCTCTCTAACTGCTTTCTCCAAAGCCCCGTTGTAAGAATTCTCCCACCCCACGAGAACCCCCTTTTCCCCGAAAATCTTGCTTCCATGACGATGTATCACATTGTACAACTTGTAAGATGGAACAGCTATTGTGAGGATTGCCGCTAAAACCAGCCCTGCTTTTACCCTTCCTCTTTCAATCTTAAAGGACTCTTTTATTATCCACAAACCAGCAAAAAGAAGAAAAACATACATTAAAAGATTTGTCTTAAGCCCTATGCTTACAAAATAAAAACCGCCTCCTATTATTAACAGAGAGAAAAAATTCTTCAGAGATTCCATCCACATCCCTTGGGAAAAATTCTTACCAAGACTTTGAGATAAAGTACCTATTACCACAAAAAAGAGACCCATTCCCATCGAATATGAAAACAACATAATTGCACCTAATAAAACATTTTGCGTAGTTGAAACATATGTCAAAACAGAAACAAGAACAGGACCAACACAGGGAGCGCCAATAGCTCCGAGGAAGAGACCCATTGTCACAGCTGAAAGAAATCCTTTTCCTTTATATCTTCTCATCCCTTTTGAAACAAAAGATGGTGTTTTAAATGGCAAAAACCCCATTAAGGAAAGCCCCATCAAAAACATAACCAGCCCTGCTCCAATAAGAAAACCCGGGCTTTTGGTTACAGAGCCGAAGACCTTTCCCGAAAGAGCGGCAAAAACACCAAGAACAGTATACACCACGCCCATCGATAATACCATCGTTGATGATAGAGCCAAGGCTCTTTTCGGATTCTTTCCCGTTGCTCCTATAAAACCAAAAACAAGGGGGATGAGGGGAAAAACACAAGGGGTGAAGGATGTCGCTATTCCTGAAAGGAAAATCAAAAAGAGGAACAAAATACTAAACGACTCCTTCTTAAGCCCAGAAAAATCGAAATTAACCCTTATTTCTCTTTTCTCTGATACAACACACGCCTTTGTCATAGAATCACATAACCCATAATCTATAATAAAACTCACACTTTTCCTATTAAGCCCTTCCTTATCCTTTATTTGTAGTTCACCCTCAACCTCAACCTTCTTAACCTGTCCAAAATCTGTTTTTCCCTTTTTAACACCATTAATGGAAAAAACATTTTCTTTTACACTTACTTTCAGGGCCTTATCAATATCAGAAATATCAAGACCTGGTGGAATTTCAAACTCAAGCAAAAACCTAATATTCTCTCTTTCTTTGTAAATCTTCTTTGAGATAATCTTCAGGCCTTCGCCTAAAAGAGTCGCTGCAAGAAGAGACAAAAAGAGTACCATTAAAATCCTCTTTCTCAATCTTTTTCTCCTAAAATTTTTGAAGTTCTATTATAGCAAAAAACTTTTATACAAAAAATTGTTTCTCATAATTACAAAAATCACTATAAAAAAACAAAAAATCCTTGACAACATCGTTTCCAATATATAAAATAAGATTTCCACAATTGTGGAAAAAAAGGTGGAAATCTAATGGAATCCATTTGGACTAAAATTAAGGAAGAACTAAAAAAAACAATTAAAGATGAAAGAGAGTACAATTTATGGATTTCCCCAATAAAATTCATTGGAACCGATGAAAATGAACTCTACCTGAAAATTCCTGATTCAAACTTTTTTTCTTTTATAGAGGGAAAATACATAGATTTAATAAATTCCCTCCTTATAAGGTTTGATCCAAACCTGAAAATTAGATTTATTTACCCAGAAGCAAAGAAAGGTAAAAGGAAAAAAATTTTCTCAACTAAATACCCAAACATAAACGAAAACTACACTTTCGATAATTTTATTCCTGGAGAGGGAAGTAAATTTGCCTTTGCCGTCGCCTACAGCGTTGCAAAAGGGGAATCTAACTACAATCCTGTATATATTTATGGAGATGTAGGTCTTGGGAAAACACACCTTTTAACAGCAATAGCAAACTATATTTTAAAAAACGATAAAACAAAAAACGTAATGTTTAAAAGCTCAAAGGATTTTATGGATGAAATGGTCTATCATCTCCAAAATAAAAAATACGCAGAATTTAAAAATAAATATAAAAATGCTGACATTTTGATAATTGATGATATTCAACTTATGTCAACATGGGAAGCAACAAAAAAAGAACTTTTCTTTATTTTCAATGAACTATATGAAGCAAATAAACAAATAATAATTTCAAGCGATTGTCCTCCAAAAGACTTAAAAAAGTTAGAGGAAAGATTAAGATCCCGTTTTGAGTGGGGAATAATAGCACAAATAGAACCTCCTGATCTGGAAAATAGAATTGCTATTCTCATGGAAAAAGCAAGAGAAAAAAACATACCTATAACAAAAGACATAGCAGAATATATAGCATCAAAGATAAAGAGAAATGTTAGAACTCTTGAAGGTGCTCTTTCAAGAATTGGAGCTATTGCGTCTATAAGAGGGGTCCCCATCACTATTGGGCTTGTAAGAGAAGAAATAAAGGATTATATTGATGAAAACAAAGAAGAAGTAACTCCCGAAAGAATTAAAAACTTCATAGCCGAAAAGTATGGGGTAAAAGTAAATGAATTAAGCTCAAAAAACAACTCCCCGAGGGTTTCTTTCCCAAGACAGATAGCAATGTACCTTTTGAAGGTAATTATTAATATGCCTCTTAACAAAATTGGAAGGGAATTCGGAAACAAGCATCATTCAACCGTCCTTCATTCAATAAACAAAATACAAAGCAGAATAGAAAGCGATAGTGCTTTTGAAAAAGAGATAGAATCTTATATTAGGAGATTTAAAGATTTTTAATAAAATTTTCAACATTCTTTCTTTTCCAAAACACAGAAAAAGAGGTGTTTTTGTTATTTTTCAACTTTTGAACACTTATTATTATAATATTGATTTTATAAATAATATATTATAAGATTAATAGTATAATAAATAAATTATGAGGAAAGGTGGAAAAATGAAGGTAAAAATTGAAAGAACCCTTTTATTAAAAGAACTTGATCTTATGAATGGCATTGTTGAAAAAAGGAGTACAATGCCAATCCTTAATTATATTCTAATAAGAACGAAAGAAAATGGAAAAATAGAAATTTCAGGAACAGATTTGGAAATCGGAATAGTGATTGAAATTAATGCAGAAATTGAGAGGGAAGGGAGTATTACAGTTGCTTTTACTTTATTGTATAATCTTATAAAAGAAATGGAAACAGAATACATAGGAATAGAGGAGAAAGAAGATTCAATTGTTGAATTAAGGGGAGGAAATAGTTTTTATACTCTTTACGGCCTTTCTCCTGATAATTTCCCTACTATACCTCTTCCAGAAAATGAAGAAAAGGTAATTATTGATATTAAAGTATTTAAAAAACTAATAAAAATGATAAAGTATGCTATTTCAGAAGAACATTATACAGCAATGGGAGGGGGGTATTTTATTTTTAGGGGGAGTAAGATTGAAGCTGTCTCTTCTGACTATAATAGATTAGCTTATGTTAAAACAGAGGTTGGCGAAGATTTTGGAGATATAGATTTTCTTATCTATAGGAAAGCATTAGGTGAAATACTAAAATTCGAAGATGAAGGAAAAATTGAGATTATAAAGGGAGTTAATAATTATTTCTTTGTTTATGGTAATAGGGTTTTAACTTCAAGGGTTATAGAGAAAAAGTTTCCAGAGTTTTATGATTATGTAAAAATGGAGAGGGAGAAAACTGTTCTTTTTTACAGGGAAGAAACAAATAAGGCTCTCAGAAGAATATTAAACATAATATCTTCTAAAATAAAGCAGGTAAACATGGTGATAAAGGAGGGGAAGATTATACTTACTTATGATAGTGTTGATAGTGGAAGGGGTGAAGAAGAGCTCAGGGCAGAAGGATATAAAGGGGACGATATTATTATCTCTTTTAATGCAATTTTTATAAAAGAGTTTTTGGAAAATATAGAGAGTGAAAAGGTTGTTATGGAATTTTCTGATGAAAAGACAATAGTTAGGTTTAAACCAGAGGATGGAGTTAAAGAGGGAGATCAAAAATTTGATTATACATACATGGTAATTCCATTTCAATAAATTTTGTCTAAGATAAAAGAGATATATCTGAATAATTTTAGGATTTTTAAGGATAGGAAATTCTACTTTAAGGATGGTATAAATATTATATATGGTGGGAATGGGAAGGGAAAGACTACTTTATTAGAGGCTATATATTATTTAAATTTTGGAAAGTCTTTTAGAACTAATAGGGTTTCCGATATGGCAAGGGGAGAGGGTTTTTCTGCTATTGTTAAAATTTACGAAGGGAGTGATTTTGTTGTAGAAACTGTTTTTGAAAGAGGTAAAGTTAAAAAATTATTAGATGGAAAAAAAGTGAAGTTTTCAGAACTTTTAGATCTTTTTTTTGTTATCTTTGTTAATAGCGAGAGAATTTTTAATTTTTTTAAAGAGAGAAAGGAGAAGAGAAGATTATTTAATTATTTTGTGGCGGGAATTGATAATCTTTACATAAATTACCTTTTAAATTATAATAAAACTCTAAGGAATAAGAGCCTTTTGTTGAAAAAAGGAGAGATAAATAAAGCTGTTTATGAAGTGTGGAGTGAGCAGCTCGATTTTTATGGATTAAAGATAAGAGAGAGAAGGGAAAAGTTGGTAAAAGAGATAAATGAGATGCTTTTAGATGAAGGAATAGAGATAAAAGTAGTGGCTGTAGGGAAAAAGCCTAACCTGGATGAGGAGATAAGAAGAAAGAGAGTCTTAAGTGGTCCGCATCTTGATAATTTCATTATTCAAAAAGATAAAAAAAATATTTTTATATATGGATCAAAAGGGATTTGGAAGATCGTTTATTTTAGGGTAATTGAAAAGTATATTGAACTTTTCACCAAGAGGAAAGGAAAGAAACCTATTTTGTTAATTGATGATTTTGATTCTGATCTTGATGGTGTTAATTTGCTTAAATCTATAAAGACGTTTAAAACTCAAACTCTTTTGACTTTTGTCTCTGATTCATTTGATTTAATAAAAAATTATAATCTTGTGGAGGTATGATGGAAGAAAGAGAGAAAGAAGAAAAGGAAGAGTACTCTGCAGAAGATATCGTTGTGCTAAAAGGACTTGAGCCAGTAAGAAAGAGACCTGCTATGTATATTGGCAGTACAGGGGTTCAAGGACTTCACCATCTTATATATGAAGTTCTGGACAATTCAATAGATGAGGCTCTTGCTGGTTTTTGCGACCATATAAAGGTGAGGATTAATGATGATGGTAGTGTTACTGTTGAGGATAACGGGAGAGGAATTCCTGTTGATATGCATCCTGAGGAAGGAAGGAGTGCGCTTGAGGTTGTTATGACGGTTCTTCATGCTGGGGGAAAATTTGACAAAAAAGCATACCAGGTTTCAGGAGGTCTTCATGGTGTTGGTATTTCTGTTGTTAATGCTCTTTCAAAACAGTTAATAGTGGAAGTAAAAAGGGATGGGAAAGTTTGGGTTCAGAAGTTTAAAAGGGGAATTCCTGTATCAGAAGTAAAGCCAAAGGGTATTTCCAAAAAAACAGGGACAAAGGTTACTTTGTGGCCGGATGATGAAATTTTTGAAGTAACGAACTTTAATTATGACACTGTTAAAAATAGACTAATGGAGTTGGCTTTCTTAAACAGGGGGCTGAAGATAGAACTGTTTGATGAGAGAGTAGGAAAGAGTGATACCTTTCAGTACAAAGGTGGGATAGAAGAGTTTGTGAAGTATTTAAACAGGAATAAACAGCCTCTTTTCTCAAAACCGATATATTTTGAAGGAGAGAAAGGTGATGTGAAGTTGGAAGTTGCAATTCAGTACAACAGATCATATACAGAGAGTGTTTTATCCTTTGTTAATAATGTTAATACGGTTGAGGGAGGAACCCACCTGTCAGGCTTCAAGTCAGGACTTACGAGAGCAATTAACAGTTATATGGTTAAGTATAATTTAAATAAAGGGGTTAAGTTTGATATAACAGGTGATGATTTTAGAGAAGGAATAACTGCTGTAATTAGTGTCAAAGTAAAGGAACCCCAATTTGAGGGGCAAACAAAGACAAAATTGGGAAATAGCGAGGTTAAGGGTATAGTTGAATCGATTGTTAATGAAAATTTGTTTGATTTTCTTGAGAATAACCCCCAAACAGCTAAAAGAATTATAACGAAGGCAATAGATGCTGCGAGGGTAAGAGAGACAACAAGGAAGGCAAAAGAGCTTGCAAGAAGAAAAAGTGTTCTGAATGGGGCGAACTTACCTGGAAAACTTGCGGACTGTCAGGAAAAGGATCCCTCAAAGAGTGAAATTTACATAGTTGAGGGGGAAAGTGCTGGAGGTTCTGCGAAGCAGGGAAGAGACAGGAGGTTTCAGGCAATCTTGCCATTAAAGGGAAAAATAATAAATATTGAAAAAGCTAATATAGAGAGGGTGCTCGAAAATGAGGAGATAAAGACAATAATATCAGCACTCGGTACGGGAGTTGGTAAAGAAAGTTTCGATCTTGAGAGGTTAAGATACCATAAGGTTATTATAATGACGGACGCAGACGTTGATGGTTCTCACATAAGAACGCTTCTGTTGACCTTTTTCTTCAGGCAAATGAGAGAGCTTGTTGAAAATGGTTTCCTTTATATTGCGCAACCGCCTTTATTTAAGGTGAAAAGAGGTAAGGATGAGAGGTATTTGAAAGACGAGCGAGAACTTACTCAGTATTTGTTGAAAAGAATAGAGGAGGAAGTAAGGTTATTTTCTTCAAAGGGGATAACAATAAAGGGAACAAGACTGAAAGATTTTACGAAGAGAATGACGATAGTAAGAGAATATCTTTCGAAACTCTCAAAGAGAAGAATAGATAAGAGGGTCGTTGAAATTGTTGTTGAGGAAATAAGAGAGAGAGGAAATGGCAGAGACAGTGAGGAAGTCTTTGACAGTCTTTTTAGAAAGCTTGATTCAGAGGGTTTTCAGGTGTTGGTAGAAGAGGAAGGTTTGCTAGTGGTTTTTGATGGGGGAGGAGAGATCAGGAAGTTCAGGATTGATAAGGATTTCCTGAATTCTTATATTGTTGATGAGATGATATCAGTGGAGAATTTTATGGAAAAGAATGGGGGTTCTCCTTTTACAATTGAGCTTGGTCAGTATAAAGAGATTGTTGAAAAAAAGGAAGAGCTCGCTGAAAGATTGATGGAGGTTGCCCAAAGAGGACTTTATATACAGAGGTACAAAGGTTTGGGAGAGATGAACCCGAACCAGCTCTGGGAAACAACAATGGATCCATACAAAAGAAGGCTAAAGAGAGTTACAATGGAGGATGCTCTTGCCGCAGATAATCTTTTCTCAATCTTAATGGGAAATAATGTTGTACCAAGAAGGAGTTTTATAGAGGAAAATGCCCTTGAGGTAAAAAATCTTGATATTTAAGGAGAACAGAGATGGAGAGTAAACTTTTCTTTGATAAAAATATTGAAGTTGTGAACATAGAGGATGAAGTAAAAGATTCCTATCTTAGCTATGCAATGAGCGTTATTATAGGAAGAGCTATTCCTGATGTGAGGGATGGTCTTAAACCCGTGCATAGGAGGATAATTTATGCGATGCACCAACTCGGAAACACGCACTCCTCCCCCTACAAGAAATCCGCGAGGATAGCGGGAGATGTTATAGGTAAGTACCATCCTCATGGGGAGTCAGCAGTCTATGATTCAATAGTAAGAATGGCTCAGGATTTTTCCTTAAGATATCCGCTTATAGATGGACAGGGAAATTTTGGATCTATAGATGGGGATCCTCCAGCAGCTATGAGATACACAGAAGTGAGAATGTCTAAAATTGCGGAGGAGATGCTAAGAGACATAGACAAGGACACTGTGGACTTTATTCCAAATTATGACAATACTTTAGAGGAGCCAATAATTTTACCGGCGAGAATCCCAAATCTTCTGATTAACGGAAGCTCGGGAATAGCTGTTGGGATGGCAACAAATATACCTCCGCATAATTTAGTGGAAATAATTGATAGTGTGATTTATCTTATAGATAATAAGGAGGCTGCAGTAGAGGATCTTCTAAAGATAGTAAAAGGACCGGACTTTCCCACAGCGGCGATAGGATATAAAAGTGAAGATTTGATAAATGCTTATAAAACAGGAAAAGGGAAAATTCTTTTGAGAGCGAGAGCTGTTATTGAGACAGATAAAAAGGGAAGTAAGAAAATTGTTATAACGGAACTTCCATACACGGTAAACAAGGCCAAGCTTCTAGAAAAGATTGCTCATTTGGTAAATACAAAGAAGGTTGAGGGAATATCAGGTTTGAGAGATGAAAGTGATAAAGATGGTTTAAGGGTGGTAATAGAGATTAAAAGGGATGCTATTCCTCAGACGATTTTAAATAACCTTTATAAGCATACTCAATTAGAACTCAGTTTCGGAATTATTTTTCTGGCTATCGTTAATGGAAGGCCGAAACAGCTTAACCTTCTTGAAATGTTGAGGCTTTTTATATCTCACAGAAGGGAAATTGTTCTTCGAAGAAGTAAATTTGAATTGGCGAAAGCTGAAAGACGGGCTCATATTCTTGAAGGGTTGAAGATTGCCTTAGCAAACATTGATGAAGTAGTATCTATTATAAAAGCATCTAAGGATGTTAAAACAGCGAACGAAAGATTAAGAGATAGATTTGAACTCTCGGAGATTCAAGCAAAGGCTATCTTAGATATGCAGCTTCAAAGGCTTACGAGTCTTGAACAGGAAAAAATTGATAATGAATATCTCGAGCTGATTAAAAAGATAGCCTATTTGAAGGAGTTGATATCAAACCCGAGGATGATAGAACAGGTAATAAAGGATGAGCTTACGGAGATAAAAGAAAAGTATGGGGATGAAAGGAGAACGGAGATAATTATAGGTGATGTTGGGGAATTCTCGTGGGAGGATTTTGTGAAGGAGGAGGAGTTCGTGATTGTTTATACAGAATCAGGGTATATAAAGAGGACTCCGTCGTCTGCTTACAAACAGAGAAGAAGAGCAGGACAAGGGCAAAGGGGAATTGAGGTAAAGGAGGAAGATGCTGTTAAGGATCTTTTCTCAGCCTCCTCTCACGATTATCTTATAATTATTACAAACAGAGGAAGGGCTTACTGGTTGAGGACTATAGATATTCCTGAAACAGGCCTTACGGCAAAGGGTAGGCCACTCGTAAATTTTATAAATATTCAAGAGGATGAACAGGTTGCTTCTATTATAGGGGTGAGAGATTTTAAAGAAGAAAAAAGTCTCTTTTTTATAACCAAAAAGGGAAAAGTTAAGAGAACAGCATTGAAGGATTTTTCAAACCCCAGGGTGACAGGGATAGTTGCAGCTTCTTTGAACGAGGGAGATGAGATAATAGATGTCTTTCTTGTGGGAGAAAGCACTGAAGTTATCCTTTTTACCTCTTTGGGAAGGGTTTTGAGATTTAAGATAAATGAAGTGAGAGAGATGGGAAGGGCAGCAGCAGGTGTTATAGGAATAAGACTTGCCGAAAGTGACTATGTTATAGGGGGAAGGGTTGTTAGAGATAGTGCTTTTCTGTTTCTCTTGTCAGAGAGAGGATACGGAAAAAAGACGAAGTTAGAGTTGTTCAGAGGTTATTCGAGAGGCTCTAAAGGTGTTTTAGGGATGAGAATAACACAGAAAACAGGGAAAATAACGGCGGGAGAGGTAGTAAATGAAGATGATTCAATAATAGTTATTACGGAAAAGGGACAATCTTTGAGAGTAAACCTTTCTGAGGTAAGAGCACTCGGGAGAGTTACTCAGGGAGTAAGAATAATAAGGTTAAAGAAGGAGGATGTAACAAAATCCATAGCAATAATAAGGAGTTAAAAGGAGAGAAAAATGAGAAGGATTGAGATTCCAAAAAAAAGTTTAGTCGACAATTTTATTGAGTCTGTTGGGAGACTGAATAAGGAGAAACACATCTTAAGAAAGAAAAACAAAAAGTATGAGGCTATTTCCACAAAAGAGTTCAGAAGAGATGTGATAAGAGCAGCTCTTGGACTGAAACAAATAGGAATTAAGATTGGTGACAGGGTAAACATTATGGCGGAGACGAGTTATGAATGGCTTGTTTCAGATTTAGCTATTCTTTCGGTAGGAGCTGTCACTGTTCCAATTTATCCTACGCTTCCGGCGGAGCAGGCTCTTTATATTATGAATGATTCTGAAAGTAAGGCGGTTCTTTTTTCTACAAAAGCCCAGTGGGAAAAAATTAGGTCGGTTAAAGAAGAAATAAAAAAGATAAAGCACTATGTTATTTTTCAAGAAAAATCTCCTGCGGAAGAGGTTCTCACCCTTGAAGGACTCAAAGAGATAGGGGGAGAACTACCAGAGGAAGATTATTATGAGATGATAAAGGTTATAGATAGTGATGACCTTGCTACAATAATATATACTTCCGGAACAACAGGTGTTCCCAAGGGAGCTATGCTAACCCATTTTAATATTTTTTCGAATATTTACACTCTTTTGCAAATCATTGACATTAATGAAAAGGACACTGTTTTTTCTTTTCTCCCTCTTTCACATATTTTGGAGAGAATGGTTGTTCAGGCTTACATTAGGGCAGGTGCTACTATTGCGTATGCTGAAAGTATAGAAAAAGTGGCAAAAAACATACCTGAAGTAAGACCAACTATTATGGTTTCTGTTCCAAGGCTTTTTGAGAGGATCTACACAAGAATTGTGGAAAAAGCTCTATCAGGACATCCGTTGAAGAGAAAGATTTTCCAGTGGGCTCTGAAAGTAGGAGAAAAGAAGGTAAAAGTGGATGTTGATAGAAAAAAGTATTCTTATAAATACAATTTTCAGTATAAAATTGCGGACAAACTTGTTTTTAGTAAGATAAAGAATGCTCTTGGGGGAAGGTTCAGGTTCTTTGTCTCGGGAGGTGCTGCTTTGCCTAAGAAAGTAGGAGAATTCTTTGCAATGATAGGTGCTCCTGTTTTGGAAGGGTATGGCCTTACTGAGACATCCCCTGTTATAGCTGTTAACACTATTGATGATTTTAAAGTTGGAACAGTGGGAAAACCTATTCCAAATGTAGAGGTTAGAATTGCCGAAGATGGAGAAATTCTTTCAAGAGGTCCTCACATTATGAAAGGTTATTACAAAAAAGAGGAAGAAACAAAAGAGGTTTTTACGGAAGACGGGTGGTTTAAGACAGGAGATATAGGATATCTTGATGAAGATGGTTTTCTTGTTATCACAGATAGAAAGAAAGCAATAATTGTAACCCTTGGTGGAAAAAATGTTGCTCCTCAACCGATAGAAAATAGAATAAAACAGAGTCCTTATATTTCAAACGTAGTTGTAATAGGAAACGAGAGGAAATATTTATCAGCTTTGATTATTCCGGATTTTGATAAGATAGAGGATGTTTCTTCAAAAATAGGAAAAAAATTCGAGAGCAAAGAGGATTTTATTAGAGATAAGGATGTTGAAAAATTCTATTTGAGAGAGGTAAAAAGGATGGTTCCTGACCTTGCTGATTTTGAGGTTATTAAAAGAGTAGCTCTTTTAAGAGAGGCCTTTTCAATAGAGGGTGGAGAGCTTACCCCTACTTTGAAAGTTAAAAGGAGTTTTGTAGAGAAAAAGTATAAAAAAGTTATAGATTCTCTTTACTAAATCTTTTTTGATAAAAATATCTCTATTTTTACTTTGTTTTTGTTGATAGTTGTTTCAATGGTGCCATAAATTTCAAAGAAGACCAAAAAGTCGAGAAACGTTTTCTTAAAAACAAGTTCATCGATTTTTTCATCTGTGACAACTTTTATTGTTATTTTTACGGATTCTTTTAAATCCTCTATTTTTATATTTACTTTTTCAGGCTTAAAATTTGATATATTCTGGAAAAATTGAAAAAACAGATTTCTATATCTTTCTGTGCTTCCTGCTAAAGAGTATTTTTTATTACTTTGATATTCTAAAAATTTGTATCTTTCTTTTGCTTCAAGGAAAATTTTTGTTAATTCGAATTTTTCTTTTGTGTGTTCTGTTGATGCAGCAATGAGTTTTTCGAGTTTTTCCTTTGTGTTAAAGATTTTTTCTACATGTTTTGATAGTTTTCCTCTTGTTTTTGTTTTTAAGGATTTGTCATGAGTGAGGAGTTGGAGGTAGCCGATAATTGTAGTAAGCGGATTATTGATTTCATGTGCTATTCCTATAATTGCATTATGTGATGAGATGTTTTTTTGCGCTTCAAATAAGCTTCTTTTCATTTGAGTTAGGAGATTTATTTTTTCTGTTGTTTTTATTCTTTCATGTTTTTCCTTTTTTTTCTTTGTCTTTTGAAGGAGTTCATTCATGTTTATATCGAGGCTTTCTTTTTCTTCTTGAAGCGAGAGGAGTAATCTTTCGAGTTTCCTGTGTAGCGGGAGGAAGCTTGAAAATTTTCCTTTTGAAAAAAGAAATTGTTTTTGAGGGTAAACAAAAGAGAAGAGAAAGAAGGAAGCAAAGGTAAAAATAAGATAGACTAAAAAAAGCCTGTAAGGAATTGGTGAAGAGAGGAAAAGTGGAGTTACTTTTTTACAGGTAAAAAGTTTTCCCCAAATATGACTTGAGTAAATAGTTATTATCTCTTTTTTATAAAAAATGAAGTTCTTTTTGTGTTTTTTTCTGTCTTTCTTATTTAAAGCAAAGGTTTTTAAAAGTTCTTTTTCTTTTTTCGTTCCTAAAAAGAAAGTTTTTTCCTTTGTTTTTATGCAAAAAGGTTGAAAAAGTTTATAGTTGTCTTGCTTTTTTATGAAGACAACATTTGTTTGTCCCATTAAAAGGTATGGAAGGATTCTCTCTTCTAAAAGCTCAGCTTTTTCTTTTAAGAAAAGATAAGAAAGTTTTTGCTCTCCCTTTCTTATTAATGAAAGGGAAAATAAAACGGAAAAAGAAGTTATGAAGAAAAAGATAATAAAAGAATAAAGTAAAAGTTTTGTCTTTGTTTTCACTCTTTAAATTATAGAGTTGGACTTATTAATTGTCAAGTTTTTTATCTGATAAAATAGAGGTAGTGAAAGGGGATAGTTTCTATAAAAGGGGAATTTTCCTTTACATGAGTAAGAATTAATCTTTTTTTCGCTCTTGTCAAAGCAACATAAAAAAGCCTCCTCTCTTCTTCAATGAGATTCTTATCCTCTTTTGACAAAAAATGGGGGAGAGAGCCATCCTCTACTCCTGCGAGAAAAACAGTGTTAAATTCAAGCCCTTTTGCTGCATGGATAGTCATTAATGAGATTCTTGTTTTTTCGGATATCGTTTCTGTTTGCTCCCTTAGGATGAGGGAGGAGATAAAGTCGGAAACATCACCTGTAAAAAGATCTGCAAGCTCCAAAAGTTCTTTGACATTTTCTTTTTGTGTTTCGAAGGGATCGTCTTTTTTTGTTAAAGCTTTTATGTATTCTGTTTTTTCGACTATTGTTGATAGGAGAAAGAAAACAGGTTCATTGAGATTATCCTTTAAATTTTCAATCAACTTGATAAACTCCTCTCCTTTAGGTTTTTTTAACTCTTTATTCTTTAATAATCTTTTCAATGATTCGTAGTATGATAGTTGCTCTCTCTTGGTATTGTCTATTATTTTTTCTACTGTCTTTTTCCCGAAGCCTCTGTTTGGAAAGGAAAGAGCTCTTAAGAAAGAGATGTCATCTTCTGGGTTATATGCCAGCTTAAGATATGCTGTTATATCTTTTACGACTTTTCTATCATAAAAACTTAAACCACCAACGATTTTGTATGAAAGGCCATGTCTTAGAAGTGCATCCTCTATAGCCCTTGAACGAGCGTTAATTCTGTAAAGAATTCCAACCGGGAAAAAATCCGGGTTTTCAGTGTTATTGACAATGTGATTGGCAATAAACGAAGCCTCGTCTTCTTTTGTTTTTCCATAGTAAACAAGTATCCTTTCCCCAACAACATTGTTTGTGAACAATGTTTTTCCTATTCTATTCTTGTTTTCCTTTATTACGGCAGAAGCACTGTTTATAATTATTTTTGTGGATCTATAATTTTCTTCCAGTCTGATGATTTTTGTATCGGGAAAATCCACGGGGAAACTCAAGAAAATATTCATGTCTGCTCCCCTCCAAGAGTAAATACTCTGGTCTTCATCTCCAACAACAGTTATGTTTCCATTTTTTATAAGCTCTTTCAGAAGTTTGTATTGCTCAGGAGATGTATCCTGAAACTCATCAACTAATATGTATTTAAATAAATTTTGGTATTTTTTTTTGAGTTTTTGATTCTTCTTAAGATTAACATATGTTTGGGATATAAGATCATCAAAGTCAAGGGCATCTCTTTTAGAGAGTTCCTTTTGATATTCCAAAAAGAGCTCTATCAATTCAAAAGAGAGAAAATTCATCAAAACTTCTCTTTTGTTTATGAGGAAACCTTTTTTCTTTAGGTTTGAGAAATTATTGATAATTTCTTTTAGTCGATCTTTTGAAATATTAAAGTTTTTTCTTTTTATGATTTCTTTTAAAAGACTTTTTTGATCATTTCTATCAATGACAATAATTTTTTTATTGGGGAAAACTTCTCTTTTCAAAAACTTGAGCCCAAAGGCATGAAAAGTTGAAAGCCAAAGAGAAGAAGTATTTATTCCGGTTAAAGATTCTACTCTCTCCCGCATCTCCTTTGCTGCTTTATTTGTGAATGTTAATGCAAGAATATTTTCTGGTTTTATTCCCTTTTCTTGGATAAGAAAGGCTATTTTATGTGTTAAGACCTTTGTTTTTCCGGAGCCTGCTCCTGCAGTTATTAAAAGAGGTGAGTCAAAGTATAAAACGGACTCTCTCTGTTTTTCATTTAAGGAAATTATAAGAGAAGAGCTCATAAATTAATCTTCTACCTTTGTGTAAAATCCAATTCTGTCAAAAGGATTAACTATGCTTGTTGCAATGTTTGTAAGGTGAGAGTTAATCCTTTTTAAATACCTTGTATATAAAGCTATTGTTACAGCTTCGGAAGGTGTTATGTTTTTGTCTTTTTCTTTTATAAGAGAGAAAAGAATTTCATCACAAGTACTTGAAACTTCTTTATGCTCTTCCATCTTTTCTCTTGCTATTTTTTCGTCAGAGTTTCTTAAAGCCTCTATTACGGCAGGGAATTTGTTTTCAACGATAGTTTCTATTTTTTTTATGGTTTCTTCATAGGAGCCTGCAACAAGTCGCTGAGGATGGTGTTTGGCAAGTTCTGCAATATTTTTGGTGTAATCCCCTATTCTTTCAATATCTATAACAATGCTCACGAGGACAAGGCCCGCATTGAGAAAAGTGGAACCCGTAACGCTCAAATTTATCAGAACTTTCTTTCTTACTTCTCTTTCATATTTATTTATTAGTTTATCGTGTTTGAAAACATCACATTTTATTTCAGCTGAATCAGAATGTCTAAGAGATTCTTTTACTGCTTTAAACATTTCACAATCTTTTTCAAGCATTGTAAGAGATTCTTTGAAAGCTTCATCTATTAAATTTTTTCCTTTAAAAAAACTTACCAACTCCTTGAACATTGATTACCTCCAAATATAGTATATAATTGCTGGAATAATAAAAAATACAACTAAAATGTATATAATAGGAAACAGTTTAAACTTTATAGAAACCTTGGAAAAGGTTTTTGCAAGTGAGATAGGTATTTTTTTGAAAGGATACAATACTGTTATACCTATAACATTAAAGGATAAATGTGAAAAAGCAACAGTAATGGCAGCAGGATTCCCGGTTGCAAGAGAGGCTAAAATTGCAGTGATTGTGGTTCCTATATTGGCTCCGAGAGTATATGGAAAGACCTGCTCGAGAGTAAGAATACCAGCTGCTGCAATTGGGACAATTAAAGAAGTGGTCACTGAAGAACTTTGAACAACAGCTGTTAAAATCATTCCGAGTAAAAGTGAGTATGCTGCATTTTTAAACATTACTTCTGAGAAGAATACCTGAGCCCTTCCTACAATCACCCTTTTTATAACTTTGACGAGAAAAGATAGAGCAACAATTAATAAAATGAAAGAGAGAATAGCGGTTATATATCCATTCTTGTTAACAACATCTGCGATAAAGTGAACCACAGGCTTTGTTATTATTTTAATTGGACTTGAAACTTTAATGCCTCCAATTCCCTCAAAAAGTTTTTCCAAAAAGCTGGCGACTCTTCCCAAAAGGTTAAAGTAAGCCTGCAGAGGAAGTAAAACTATAACAGAGAGAATATTGAAAATATCATGAACCACAGCAGCTGCAAAAGCTCTTTCAAATTCTTTGTTTGCACTTATGTGAACAGTGGAGACAATGCTATTTGTGATTGTGGTTCCTATATTGGCTCCCATAATAACTGGAATTGCGTGAGAGATGTCAATAGCTCCGCCTGCAACAAGAGCAACAACCATCGATGTGGTTGTCGAAGAGCTTTGAATTATTGCGGTTGCAAGAGTTCCGACGAGAAGACCAATTATAGGAGAGGCTGTTGTGGAATGAATAAGGTTTCTTGCAGTTTCTTTTCCTATGAGCTTAAAAGATACTCCCAACATTTCGATTGCTACGAAAAAAAGATAGAGAAGGAAAAGAATAGTAACCAAATTGAACAAAGAATAAAGAAAAGTATTTTTTCCTTCTTTCATCAGTAATTATATTGATTTTTTGATAAAAAATCAATGAAAAAGGGGAGAAAAACTCCCCTTTTCCAAATCTAAAAATTAAAGTTAAGACCTCCTAATAACCACCTTTGCGGGGAAGGATATCCATAAATCTCATAATAGTCTTTATCAAAAAGATTGTTTATCTTTAAAAAGAGAGAAAATTGTTTTGAGATTTTGTATTTTATATTGAGGTTAAAAACAGAAAAACTTTCGGCATCAACAATGGAAAAGTTTTTTTCATCATAATCCCTTCTCTTTCCAATATATCTACCAAAAAGAAAAACATCAAACTTTCCAAAGGAAAGAAATAGGTTTCCTTTAATTTGAAAGTCGGGTCTTCTTAAAAGTTTTTCTCCTGTTTTTATGTTTTCCGCCTTTAATTTTACAAAAGAGAGGGAAAAGGAATTTTTTCCGAAAAGTTTCCTTTGAAAAGAAACGGAAAATCCGGAGATTCTATCTTTTTCGGAGTTTTTTAATTTATAGGTAAGATAATCAAATACAATGAGGTTTTCATAATCTGTGTTAAAGTATGAAAAACGGATAAAAGTATTATCATCGGCTATTTTCAAGCCACCTTCAATATTTTTTGATATTTCCGGTTTGAGGTCAGGTGTCCCCCACGGGGAGGCATACTCTGAAAGTTTTGGAGCCCTGAAACCTTTTGAAAGAACGAAGAATGGAATGAAAAAAAAGTCCCCTGAAGTGAATTTATATGAGGCAGTAAATTTTGGTGAAAGCGTACTATCAAAAGAGTGATATTTATCATATCTTATTCCAACAACAGAAGTAAAGTTTTTATATCTGAAAATCTGCTCCCCAAAAAGCGCATAGGAATTATATTTTTTGCTCTTAAAGGTTATACTGAATTCATTTTCTTCAAAAATAGTGGATTTAAGAATTTCAAAGCCCAAAAGTGAAGGGGACTTCTTACTAAGAAAAAAGAAGAAGGCTTTTGTGTTTATTTGATAATTATCACTCTTTGTATGATAATATTTGCTCCAGAAAGCATCAGGGTCATCAAGTGAATAATCTCTCCTGTATGCTCCTAAACTAAACTCTATATAGTTTTCTTTCCACATGTTCATTTTAATGGGAAAACCAAAAATTTGTACTTCAGTATTTGCTTTTCTATTGGGCGATGGTAAACCAAAGTTAAAAGGAATTTCTGTTTTGTTTTTTACGAGATAGTAGAAAGGAGCAAAGGAAAAAGAAGATGAAGAAAATTTCCAGCCTATGGATAAGTTTTGGTTTTCAAAATCACTGTTTTCAAAATCGCCTCTTATAGAACTACCATTGTAGTTCAAGGAGAGGATTCCTTTTCCAATCTTTTTACCAAGTAAAAAATTTCCGCCAAAGCTTGAATTCTTTCCTCCAAAAAGTGATATTTGGAAAGCCTCTTTTTTCGGTGTTATGAGATTTATGGCCCCTCCCATACTTTCAGAGCCATATAGACTGCTCTGTGGTCCTTCCACTATTTCAATTTGCCGAAAAGCAAAAGGGGAGAAAGGTGAAAAATCCAGAGAAAGAGAAGCGGGATCATTAATTTTTATTCCATTGATCATTAGAAGAATGTGTTTTGAAGATGCTCCTCTTAGGAAAACAGAGGAAAATTGACCATAGCCTCCCCCTGTTAAGGAAAGATTGGAAGAAGAAAGCGTAAGGGCTTCTGTAAGGGTAAAAGGCATAGCTTGTTTGATTTTTTCATTGGATAAAAGAGAGAAGGAATCAATAATTTGGAGAGGGTCCTCTTTAAAGGCTGTTGCTGTTACAACAATTTTTTCGTGAATAGTTTTTTCTTTTTTTGTTTTGGCGAAAAAGAAGTTGAAAAAAAAAGTGAAAATAGAAAAAAAGAGAAAAAATTTTTTGAACATAAAAAACCTCCTAAAATTTTTTTGGAGGGATTTATTTCCAGTCTCTCCTTCCCCTCCGAAAGGGAGACAGTACTGTTTTCAGGTAGGTCTTCCGGCTCATGGATCATCCCCTCTTCCGCCTTCCCATCCCAAAGGACAGTGGCTATTGGAAAGAGTCCCCATTCACGGCTGCGGGGGCAGCGGAGGCTTTTACCTCTCTTCCCTGACTCCTGAAATCAGATTATTATATCACTCCTAAAACACTCTTACAAATGAGACTTTCTGACCCGAAATCTCGAGTAAGAAAAGGGAAAACAGTGGTAATGGAAAAGCCCCGAAGCTTCAAAGCTGAGTTTGGTATCTTTTTTTACGAAAACAAAATATAATAAATAACAAATCACTAAAATTAGCCTCGAAACTCGCAAAAGCTTAAGGGCTTTCTTGGCTATAAGCCCAAAAAGCTGCCAGATAAGCTGGAATAGCTGAGAGCTGCTCGGCTTTTTGGACTCGCTTATTCGAGTTTTTGGATCCTGATAAAAGGAGAAGAAAGTAATTTTTTTTTTTGCGTAGCAGAGAGAAGAGTTAAAAATAGCGAGGGGTTATAATTGACTAATTAGAATTAAAAGGGTAAACTAAAAGATGAAAGACAAAGATTATGACATCTTAGAGATAAGCGAAAAGGACATTTTTAACCAGCTCCAATATTCAGAAGGTTCGTCTCTGTTTTTAAATAGATACACATTAAAAGAGATGTTTCTTTTTATAGAAAGACTTGGCCTCGTGAAAAAGGCTAATAAACTTGGGTTTAAAGAACTGAAAATAGAGATAGAACCTCTTGATGTAGCTCTTCAAAGGCTTTCCATTTATGATAAATTTAAGAATAAAAATCATCTTATAGTGGATCTGGAGATAAAAATAGAAAATTTTGCCCCCACAGATGAGATGAAAGCGTTTTTTGGAGAGCAAAGATTAAAATTTCTTACAATAGAATGGCTAACTCTTCAGAATCCTAAAGCAAGATTTACGGAAAAAAGAAAGCAGTTACCGGGGCAGAAATATCCAGGTTTGGGAATAAAAAGAGAATTGTATATTCTTTTTAGAGTACTTGCAAAGGAGCTTGAGGTAGATGGAATCCAGGCAAAACCTCAGTTTTTCCATAATGCAATGATGTATAAAGATTACTTCAGGTTTCTGCATCCGGAAAAGGAAGGGGAATTCAGAGCTCTTTATGAGAAATTTGTAGAAGAATTAGGTTTTGTAAATTTAGCATGGGCTGTTTATAGAGATTGCATCAGGTATGGACTTTTTAGTAAAACATACATGTGGAAGTGTGGTTCTCAGATTTTTCCGATTAGAAAGAGAATTTTGGAATACTTTGAGAGTGAAAATTATAGAAAAAAAGTTGAAGACTCGAAAAAAAGATGGAAAAAAATTCTCAAGCTTAAAAAAAGCTGTCTTGCCAAGATAGAAGATATCTGATATATGGAAAATTTAAAAAAAATAGTAAGGGCTTTTAAAAGTGTTAAGGTTTTAGTGGTTGGCGATCTGGTATTGGATAAGTATATTTATGCAACAACATCAAGAGTTTCAAGAGAAGCTCCTATTCTTGTGCTTGAAGAGGATTTTGTTGAATATAAACTTGGGGGAGGAGGAAACACTGTAAGAAACTTTAAAGATTTAGGTGTTCAAGTTAATATTCTCTCAGTAGTTGGAGAAGATGAGGAGGGAGAAAAAATAAAAAATCTTTTAGTAGATAGTGGAATTCCAGATTCCATGATACTTAAAACAAAAAAGTTTAAAACACCTTTGAAAACAAGAGTTCTTGCCGGTGAGACAAATACTAGAAAACAGCAGGTTTTTAGAATAGATAGGGGTAAAAGGACAGACAATCTTCCTAAAAAGTTTTTTGAGATTTTGGATTCAATCTATAAGGATTATGATGTTATTATATTTTCAGATTATGGATATGGTATTAGCTCGTATAAAGTTTTAAAGAAACTTAAGAAGAATAAAAGTGATTTACCTCCTATTTTTGTTGATTCAAGGTTTGAACTTTTTAAATTTAAAAGTATTACAACAGCTACTCCGAACATAACAGAAGCTTATGAATCTGCTAATTTAAAGATAAAAAACAATAATTTGCAAAGAGTAGGGAAAAAGCTTCTGGCAATTACGCAAGCTGATGCTATTCTTATAACTTTGGGTTCTGAAGGAATGTATCTTATAGAAAGGAATCTAAATGAATATAAAATTCCTATTTTTGGAGATAGAAATATTGTTGATGTTACCGGAGCAGGGGACACTGTTATTTCTGTGTTTGCTTCTTCATGGGTAATTGCTAAAAATTTTTTCAAAGCAGCAATCCTTTCCAATGTCGCTGGTGCTTTAACAGTAATGAAAGCAGGAGCATCAACAATAGCAATGGAGGAACTTATAAATGGAATTAACAAGTACAAAGATAAAATCTCTGAACTCTTTAAAAGGTATAGTTAAAAGCCTTAAAAAAGAGGAAAAAACAATAGTCCTTACTAACGGAGCTTTTGATCTTCTTCATTATGGCCACATTGTTTATCTCAAAAAGGCAAAAGGGCTTGGGGATGTTTTGATCGTTGCAATAAACAGTGATTTCTCTGTAAAAAAACTCAAAGGGGAAAAAAGACCAATAATGAATGAAAAGGAAAGAAGTCTTTTAGTTGCTTCTCTTAATGTTGTAGATTATGTGGTGGTTTTTGAGGAGGAGACAGTGAGAAATATACTTAAGGAATTAAAACCACACTTTCATGTGAAAGGACCTGATTATACAGTGGAAACGGTTGCTGAAAGCAAATTTTCCGATTCTCTTGGAATTAAAACTATTATTGTAGGAGAGAAAAAGGAACATTCTACTACTGATATAATAAAAAAGATAGAGGGGCTTTATGGATAAAATAGTAATTGTGAAGCTTAGTTCTTTAGGAGATATAATTCACACTCTTCCTGCTTTTAAATTATTAAGGGAAAATTTTCCTTCTTCGGAAGTTATCTGGATAGTGGAAGAGAGTGGAAGGGAAATTCTTGAAATGGTGGATGGAATTGACAAAATCTATACAATAGACACGAAGGAGCTGAGAAGAGGGAAAAAAGTTGTAAAAAATATCTCAAAAATCAGGAAATTAAAAAGAATAAAAGCGGATATTCTTTTTGATTTTCAGGGAACGATGAAATCTGCCGTGGTAACCTCTTTAATTAACTCAAAAAGAAAAGTTGGGTTTTCAAAGAAAAATTTAAAAGAAAAGACATCCCTATTTTTTTATAAGGAGACAGTTTCTTATTTTGAAGAGACAGAGCATGTTATAAGGAAAAATATTCATCTTCTTTCTTCTCTTAATATATATGCAAGCACTTTCTCTTTTCCCTCTTTCAAATATACAAAAAAGTTAAAAAATGATGTTAAAGAAAAAATGAAGGAAATAGATATGGGGAAAGTAATTATTCTTAATGTAGGAGGGGGATGGGAAACAAAAAGGCTTGATGTGAAAAAGTGGATAGATATAGCGAAAGGTATTGTTTATAGAAACTTTATTCCCCTTATTTTATGGGGGAATGATTTTGAAAAAAAAGATGCTGCAAAGGTGGCATTGGAATCCGGCGCTCTTCTTTCCCCCCCTTTCACTCTCAAGGAGCTTTTTCCTTTAATACAGGATTCTTTGCTTTTAGTAAGCGGGGACACTCTTCCTCTTCATATTGCAGAGGCTGTAAAAACCCCAACAGTTAGTTTTTTTGGCCCTACTCTTCCTTCAAGAAATGGGCCCGTAAACCCAATTTCAGAAGTCATTCTCTATGAGCTAAAATGTTCCGGTTGTTTTAAAAGAAAATGTTCAAATCCGATTTGCATGAATAGAATTAAGTCAACAGATATTCTAAAAAAGGTGGATTTGATTCTTTCTAAAATACAAAAATAAAGAATATTGGAGTGAATAACCGCTCTATTTATGATAAAATCCAACTATGAGAATCGTACTTTTTTTAAATTTTTTACTGCTTTTGAATCCCGTAAAAAATCTAAATATTTATTTTAATTATGGATGGGCAACTTTCTTGGAAAATATAGGGGAAGTGGAAAAAGCAAGAGAGACTCTCTTAAAAGTAGGAAACAAGGATTTTTTTTATTATATTAAATTAGGAGAGCTTGAGACAATTGATTATGAAAAAGCCATAAAATATTTTAAAAAAGCGGAAGAAATAAATGGTGATAATAAGCGATTGTTAAGAGATATGGGGAAGGTTTACTTTTTTAAGTTTATGAAAGAGGGAAGAGGAGAAGATCTTGAAAATGCAAAAAAATACCTTTCTCTATATCTGGAAAAAGTTCCTGATGATTTTCTTTCAACTTATTTTTACGGCGAAGCATTAAAGTATTCAGGAAAATACGAAGAGGCTGTTAATATCTTATTTAAATCTTATTCTTTAAATACAAAAGTTAAAGCTATTTTTGATGAAATTACTCTTCTTAAATTAAAGTTAAAAGATTATGGTTGGTTGCTATCAAATTTTAAAAAGATAAATAGCAATGAAATAAAAGGAAAAGTAGCAGCGAGCCTTCTAGACACAGCTATTAATAAAAAAAAGAAAGATCTTTTGAAAGAAATAGATCTTTACTCTCCAATTGTAGAAAGTACAGTGCTCGGAGGCAATGTTGAGCTAATTGAAAAAGGTCTCCGCCTGTGGTTTAAAATGGGGGAGCACGAAAAAATTGCAAAATTTATCGAAGAGAATAGATTGATTGAAAAATCATTGGGAATTAAGAGGTTTTACCTTTTTTCCCTTTTTTATAATAAAAAATACAGAAAACTTTTGCCCCTTTTGAAAGAAAGTTTAAGTAATAATGAAGATTTGCCTTTTACTGATTACTTTTTAGCAAGATATTATTTTGTGTTTGGGTGTTATAGAGCTTCTCATTTTTATTTGCATCGGGGGGAGCTTCCCTCCTTTATTAACCCCGAGTTTCTTAAAATTTTTTCTTTTGATGTGGATTTGTCATACTTTCTTGAAACTCAAAACAAAGAAAAGTTAAAAGAGCTTTTAAATGGAAAGAAAGATTTTTCAAAGTTTTCTGATAGTTTAAAATTAAAAATTTTTAAAGCAGCTTTAATAGTAGGAAAAGAGGAAATCATTAACTCTTTTAAAGATAACTCTGAAGAATTCAGAGCTCTGTTTATAATAAACACAGATTGTGATTTAAAAAAGCTGAAGAATTTGATGCTTTCAAAAAAAGCACTAATTCCATTTGTTTTTAAAACTCTTCTTGAGTTTAATAAAACAGAATACGTGAAAAGATTAATCCTATCTCTTTCTCCAAAAGTTTTGAAAAACAGCTATAGGTTTTTTCTTTATGGAAGGTACTATGAAAAAAAGAACAAAATTACAAAATCTTTATATTATTTTAAAAAAGCTATTGAGGAAGAGCCAGATAATATAAGTTATATAAATTATTATGTTTACTATGCTCTCACAAAGAATGAAAAAATAAAGGGGATTAAAAAGTATATTGAAAATTTGAAAAAATCGGAGTCACCTGCTATACAGGATACAGTGGGGTATTTTTATTACAAAGAAGGGGATTTTAAAAAGGCAGAAAAGTACTTTAAGAAAGCGCTGGAAGTGCTTTCCGAAGACGTGGAGATAAAACTTCATCTTGCTGACCTGTACTTTAGAACGCAGAATTACAGAAAAGCAAAAACCACATACGAAAGTGTTTTGAGCAAGCGTTCTTGTCCATATAAAAAGTTTGTAAAAAAACAGGCTTATATTTTGTCCAAACTTAGGAAACTTAAAACTCTTGTAAAGAAAGTGAACTCTTTTCAAGCTCTTTATTCCGCGAAAATTTATGTTAATAAAAAGATATCGCCTTTTAGAATAAAACTTTATTATGAAAGAGATAAAAGATTTATCTTAAAGCTTTACCGCTTTCCAATGACAGAATTTGCAGAGCTTTATAAAAGCGGTGATAATTATGTTTTATTAAACAAGAGAAAAAAATTATTTTACATAGGGTCTTTCAAGGAAATAATGAATTTCTTAATAGGCTTAAAGACTTCAGAAAAAGAATTTCTTTATTATCTTGGAATAAATTATGATTATAATCTGGAATATGAAAATAAATATATAAAGGTAGATTCTTATAACCAAGGGTTCCCAAAAAAAATACAGGTAAAAAAAGGGGATTTTTTATTAAGGATAAAGCTTTTAAAATTTAAGATAAATCAACCAAAAGCATACAATCCGCCAAGATTGGACAAATATAAAGAGGTCTTTGATATGAAGGAGTGTTTTAATGAACAGGATTGAGGCTAATTCCTATGGAAAATTAAATCTTTTTCTTGAGATAACAGGAAAGAGAGAAGATGACTATCATGAAATTTTTTCTTTGTTTCAAACGATTTCAATAGCAGATAGAATTATAATTGAAAAAGGGAAAGGAAGTATTAAGATAGAATTTTCTGATAAGAATATAAAAGTGGATGGCAAAAATACAGTGGTTAAAGCAGTTAATGCACTTGGAGTTAAAGAAGGTGTCCGAATTTTTATTGAAAAAAAAATCCCTGCTGGTAGTGGACTTGGAGGAGGAAGTTCCAATGCTGCAACTGTACTTTTATTATTAAACAATATTTTAGATTTGAAGATACCTTTTGAAAAACTATGGGAAATCTCTTGTGAAATAGGTTCTGATGTTCCCTTTTTTTTGTTTGGGGGGGCTGCTTTAGTAATGGGAAGAGGTGAAATTGTTGTTCCTGTACCCACAACTCCTTATAGATATTTTCTCCTAAAAATTCCTAAAATTAATGTTTCCACAAAGTCTGTTTACGAAAACTTGACAGAATATGGAGATAAAAGTAAAATATATGCTCATTTTTTAGGAGGAAATTTTAATAGGTTTATTAATAGATTGGAAGAGGTAGCTTTTAAACTCTACCCTGAACTAAGAGAGGTAAAAAAAGAGATGCTTAATTTAAGCGATTTTGTATTGATGAGCGGAAGTGGAGCAAGCTTTTTTGCAGGTTTCAAGGAAAAATCTAAAATTCCGCAGATAAAGAGGGAAGATTTGTACTTATTTGAGGTTGTAGATAGAAAAAGATATTTCTCTAATTTTGGGGCGTCGCCAAGCGGTAAGGCATCAGGTTTTGGTCCTGACATTCGGGGGTTCGAATCCTCCCGCCCCAGTATAAAAAAGAGAGGAGAGGAGTAAAGTGCTTTTTGAAAAAATTAAAATTTTTGCAGGTTCTTCTAATCCTGAATTAGCGGAAAAACTTGCAGAATACCTTGAACTACCTTTGGGAAATCAAATTTTGAAGACTTTCTCAGATGGAGAGATAAGATATCAGATGCTTGAAAATATTAGGGGGGCTGATATCTTTATCTTTCAATCTTTTTCCAATGATGTTAATTTTCATATAATGGAACTCCTTATAATGGGAGATGCTGCAAGGAGAGCTTCTGCCGGAAGAATAACAGCTGTTATCCCATACTATGGCTATGCAAGACAGGATAGGAAAGACAGACCAAGGGTTCCTATTTCCAGCAGGTTGGTAGCAGACATTATTACAGCAAGTGGATTTAACAGAGTTCTTACTATAGATCTCCATGCTCCTCAGATTCAAGGATTCTTTAATATTCCGCTTGATAATCTTATGGCTCTTCCGATTCTTGTGGAGCATTTTAAAAAAATGATGCCAGATGAAAATGTTGTAGTTGTTTCCCCTGATGCTGGAGGGGTTGAGAGGGCAAGGATGTTCGCAGAGGAACTAAATGCATACCTTGCAATAGTGGATAAAAGAAGGTATGAGCCAAACAAAGCTGAGTTAAGACATATAATAGGGAAGGTGAAGGATAAAATTGCGGTTATTGTTGATGATATCGTTGATACTGCTGGAACTTTGTCAAATACAGTTGAGGCCTTGATTAGAAAAGGAGCTGTAAAAGTCTATGCCGCGGCGACCCACGCGGTTCTTTCAGGTCCTGCTCTTGAAAGGATAAGAAATTCAAGCCTTGAAAAATTAATCGTTACAGATACAATACCTTTATCTGAAGAAACGAAAAAATGTAAAAAAATAGAGGTTTTATCAACAGCTCCCTTGTTGGGAGAAGCTATAAGAAGTATACATGAGGAAACCTCAGTTAGCAGACTATTTTTATAAAGGAGTGAAAAAATGGAACACATGGAAATTAAAGCGGAGTTAAGAGAAAAAAAGGGAAAAGAATTAGCTAAAAAGCTTAGAGCTGAAGGCAAATTGCCGGCTGTTATTTATGGCGAAAACAAAGAAAGCGTGGCTCTTACTGTCAGCCTTGATGATATTAAAGCAATTCTTAAATCAAAAATGGGTATAAACACTACATTAAAGCTCAAATATGGAAAGAAGACAGAAGATGCTATGATCTACGAGCTCCAATATGATTATCTTGGCAGAGACATAATTCATGTTGATTTTAAAAGAGTTGACCTCAATAAACCGGTTGAAATTACCGTTCCTGTTCACTTGAAAGGAACGCCTATTGGAGTTAAACAGGAAGGAGGCTTTCTTGATTTTATTACAAGAGAAATTGAGCTTATGTGTTTACCAAAAGATATTATAGAAGAGATAGAAGTTGATGTTAGTGAACTTCATGCAGGTCAGTCTCTTAAGGTTTCAGATCTTGATCTTGGTGAAAAATATTCTTTGATTACCGATGAGTCTGTGGTCATTGCAACGATCACAGCTGCGGTTGAAGAGGAAGAGGAAGAAGTTGAAGAGGAAGAGGTTGAGGGAGAAGAAAAAGCAGAACCTGAAGTGGAAGAAAAAGGTAAAAGTGAACCAGAGGAAGAGTAAACAACTGTGCTTATCTTTGGTCTTGGAAATCCGGGCGAAGACTACTGCAAAACAAGGCATAATGTGGGTTTTATGGGGATAGACAGAATAGCAGAAAAATTCGGAGTAAAAACGGATAAGAGTAAAAACAGTAGTGTTTTTGGAGAATTTAATTTTAAAGGGAGGATGCACTATATTATAAAACCTATGACCTATATGAATTTATCGGGGAAATCTGTGAAAAGGTGGGTAAATGAGAAAAAAGTAATTCCCGAAGAGGTATTGGTAATATATGATGATATAGATCTCCCTCTTGGAACTCTCAGATTGAGAAAAGAAGGAGGTGCTGGTACTCACAAAGGAATGATTTCAATAATTGAAGGGCTAAAAACGGAAAAATTCCCGAGGTTAAGAGTTGGGATAAACAATGGAGAAAGGTATTATAATCTTGCAGATTTTGTGCTCTCTGTATTTCCTGAAAGGGAATTTGAAATAATAAAAAAAGTAGTCGATACGATACCCGAAATTATAGTTAGTTTATTAAGTATTGGTATTGAAAAAACTATGACAAAATTTAATAAAAGAAAACCCTTGCTTGCCGATGAATCGGTAGGCTAAAAACCATAAGGAGGATTAAATGAAAAATTATGAGTTAATGTTTATTCTCAAACCTAACCTCTCAGAAGAGGAGAGGAAAAAAACAGTTGACATTATCAAAAACATCATTGTTGAAGGTGGTGGAGAAATCACAAGAGAAGAGGATTGGGGCAAGAGAACCCTTGCCTATGAAATCCAAAAATTCACGGAAGGTTATTATGTTCTTCTTAATTTCACAGCTCCACCAAACATTCCGTTGGAACTTGAAACCAGAATAAGACACACAGAGGCTATTTTAAGGTGGCTTATAATCAAGCTTGACAGAGAGCTGAAAAAACCTGAAAAGTTAGAAAAGAAAAGAGCTAAAAAGCCTGAGAAACCAGCAACATCAGAGTTTTAAGGAGGAGAAAAATGGCAAACAATCAAAATAAAAAAGGTAACAGACCTAATTACTTTCAAAAAAAGAAATTTTGTTGGTTTTGTAAACACAATATGTGGTACATTGATTACAAGGATCCGAATCTTCTAAAAAATTATATCCACGAAAATGGGAAGATAATGTCAAGAAGGCTTACAGGTACATGCCATTATCATCAGAAAAGACTTACAATAGCTATTAAAAGAGCAAGACATATGGCTTTATTACCATTTATTGTGAAATAGGAGGGAAAGAATGAGAATTATACTTTTAGAAGATATAGAGAATGTAGGAAGAAAGGGAGAGATAGTAAGAGTAAAGGATGGTTTTGCAAGAAATTATCTTATTCCCAAGGGTGTTGCTATAAAAGTAACGGATAGTAATATTAAAATGATTGAGGAAAAAAAGAAAAAGCTTGAAAAAGAGAGAGAAAGAGAGATTAAAACAGTAGAGGAACTAAAAAATAGAATAGAATCTCTTTCCATAATAATAAAGAAAAAAGCTGGCGAGGAAGATACTCTCTTTGGTTCAGTTACATCAGCTGATATAGAGGAGGCTCTTAAAGCAGAAGGCGTGGAAGTAGATAAAAAGAGTATTATTTTGCACGAGCACATTAAAAAATTGGGAGAGTATGAAGTAGAGGTCAGAATTCATCCATCGGTAAAAGCGCTCCTGAAAATTAGAGTGGAAAAAGAAGAATAAAAGATGGCCTCGTCTCAAGAGGATTCGGGAAGGAAGAGAAAGAAAAAGAATTTAGTTCCTGAGCTCCCTGCAAGCGTTAATACAGAAAAATCTGTTTTAGGAGCTGTTCTTAAAAATAATCAACTCTTTTATGAGGATTTTTTAAATCTTGAGAAAAAAGATTTTTATTTAAAGACCCATCAGGTAATTTACAAAGCAATAAAAGAAGTCTTTCAAGAGCATGACAGGTGTGATTTAATTGCACTTGTTGAGTACCTCAGAGATAGAGATCTTATAGATGCAGCCGGAGGGTTAAGTTATGTATCAGAGCTCCCCGATGGTGTTCCCCATCTTGAGACAATAGAGCATTATGTTAAAATTCTCAAGGAGAAAACGTTGAAAAGGGAACTCTTTTATTTGGCAAATAATCTGATATCTTCTGTAACAGAAGAGGTTACTCCCTCAGAAGAAATTCTCGATATGGCACAGGTTAAACTCCTGGAACTTGCCGAGGGAGGAATCTCTAAGGGTTTTGTGAAAGTTGAGCAAATACATAATGTTTTTTTGGAAGAACTTGAGAAGAAGAGAAAAGGTTATAATCCGGGTCTTTCAACTGGATTTATTGATATTGATAAAAGAACCGGAGGTTTTCAAAAGCAAAATCTAATTATTGTAGCGGGAAGACCGGGCATGGGGAAAACAGCTCTTGCCCTAAATGTTGCTTACAATGTGGCAAAAAGAGGTGGCTGTGTCGGAATTTTTTCTCTTGAAATGAGTAAAGAAGAACTTTACAAAAGACTTGTTTCTCTTGATTCAGGGATATTTTCCAATAAGATAAGGGATGGTATTCTAACAGCTGAGGAAAGAGAAAGAATATATGATTCTGCAAACAATATTTCAAACATGGATATTTTTATAGATGAAACCGGTGGAATCTCCATTATGGAGCTTAATGCAAGGGCAAAAAGGCTCTATGATATTTACAGGTGCGATTTGATTATAGTGGATTATATTCAGCTTATGAAAGCAGGTAAATATATAGAATCAAGAGTAAGTGAAGTTAGCCTTATCTCAAGGGGATTAAAAGAGCTTGCAAAAGAGTTGAATATTCCGATTATTGCAATCTCTCAGCTTTCAAGAGCTGTCGAGCAAAGACCTGGAGCAAGAAGACCTCGTTTGTCCGATTTAAGGGAGTCGGGAGCAATAGAGCAGGATGCTGACCTTGTCATGTTTGTTTACAGGCCGGAAATTTACTTCCCAAATGAAACTCGTTTAGGGGGAATAGCTGAAATTATAATAGCTAAACATAGAAATGGAACAATAGGTTCTGAACTTTTGATTTTTACAGGGCCTACAACAAAATTTTCAAATGCCTCTTTACCAGATAAAGATGCTATACTGGAGACCCTTGCAGGTCTTGAATAAAAGGAGGAAAAAATGGACAGGAAAGCTTTAATAACAGGAATAACAGGGCAGGATGGTTCATATCTTGCTGAGTTTTTACTCGAAAAAGGTTATGAAGTTCATGGAATTGTCAGAAGAACAAGTTCTCTTATTAATAGGTTCAGAATAGATCCAATTGTTAAGAGAGCAAGAGAAAAGGGACAGAAGATTTTTCTTCATTACGGAGATATGACGGACAGCTCTTCTATATATAAAATCATAGCTAAGGTTCAACCTGATGAAATATACAATTTAGCAGCTCAAAGCCATGTGAGAATATCTTTTGAAGCTCCGGAGTACACAGCAAATTCGGATGCTGTAGGTACACTCAGGATTCTTGATACAATAGTGGAGCTTAGCTTACAGGATAAAACGAAGTTTTATCAGGCTTCAACAAGTGAACTTTTCGGAAATACAAATGAATTTCCTCAAAAAGAAACAACACCTTTTCATCCTTCAAGCCCTTATGCAGTTGCAAAGCTTTATGCTTACTGGATAACTGTAAACTATAGGGAATCTTACGGTGTTTTTGCATGCAATGGAATCCTTTTTAATCATGAAAGCCCGAGAAGAGGAGAAAACTTTGTTACAAGGAAAATAACTTTAGGGGTAGCAGCTATAAAACTTGGTTTGGAGGAAAAACTTTATTTGGGTAATCTTGATGCTAAAAGGGATTGGGGGTTTGCAGGAGATTATGTAAGAGCTATGTGGATGATGCTTCAACTGGAGAAACCCGAAGATTTTGTAATTGCTTCGGGAGAATCTCATTCGGTAAGAGAATTTGTTGAGCTTGCCTTTAAAGAAGTTGGAATAGAGATTGAATGGAAAGGAGAAGGTGTTGATGAGAAAGGAATAGATAAGGCTACCGGAAAAGTTTTAGTGGAAATAAATCCCCGTTATTACAGGCCTTTGGATGTACCCTTTCTCTGGGGAGATTACACAAAGGCAAAAAATAAGCTTGGATGGGAGCCTGAGGTAAGCTTCCAGGAGCTTGTCAGGATGATGGTAAAAGCTGACCTTGATTATTTGAAGAAAAAGAAAGGCATTTAGTTTTTACTTTAAAAAGCATCTTTATTAATCAATCTATTTACAGAATTCTTAATTTAGATTATCATTCTCTATGAAATTAGAGGTAATAGGACAGAATGAGTTAGAGGGAGAAATCAGAATTTCTGGTGCAAAAAATTCTGCTCTTCCTGCAATGTCAGCTTCTCTTTTAACTGATGAAATTCTTCTTAAGAATATACCCATTGTAGAGGATATAAAATCAATGGCTCTTCTCATTAAAGGTTTGGGAGGGGAGATTATAATAGATGAAAAGAATAATTTAATTCGCCTTAATAATAAAAAATTATCTTCTCTTGAAGCTCCTTATGAATATGTGAAAAAGATGAGAGCTTCAATTCTCGTATTAGGACCACTTCTAACCAAATATGGAGAAGTAAGAGTTGCTTACCCCGGAGGTTGCAAAATAGGGGCAAGGCCGGTAGATCTTCACATAGAAAATCTAAAAAGAATGGGTGCTGAAATAAGAGTGGAGCATGGAACTATAATTGCAAAGGCTAAAGGTAAGCTTAAAGGAACGAGACTGAACTTTGAAAAGGTAAGTGTTACTGGGACTGAAAACATTCTCATGGCAGCTGTTTTAGCAGATGGGGAAACAATAATTGAAAATGCTGCAAAAGAGCCGGAGGTAACGGATCTTGCAAATCTTTTAATAGAAATGGGAGCAAAGATAGAAGGTGCAGGTACAGATATAATAAAAGTAAAAGGAGTAAAAAAACTTCATCCTGTGGAATATTCGATAATACCTGACAGAATTGAGACAGGAACATATTTAATTATTGGCTCCCTCATAGCAAAAAAGCTTCGGATCTCAAATGTAATTCCAGAGCATGTAAGGAGCATTATATTAAAATTAAATGAAGCCGGGATATTTCCGGAAGAAGGAAGTAATTGTTACTCTGTAAAAAAAAGCGAAAAAATAAATCCTGTTGATATAGAAACTCAGCCATTTCCCGGTTTCCCTACAGATATGCAGGCCCAATTTATGGTTCTTCTAACGCAAGCGGAGGGAAGATCCATAATAAGAGATACAATCTTTCCCGGAAGATTTCACCATGTTGACGAACTTTTAAGATTGGGGGCAAATATAAAAAAATTGGGAAACGGGGAGGTGAGTGTAATGGGTAAAACAGAGCTTTCCGGAGCTGAAGTTTTAGCAACTGACTTGAGAGCATCCGCATCTTTGGTAATAGCTGCTTTAATTGCCAGTGGAAAAACTATAATTCACGATATCTATCACCTTGAAAGAGGATATGAAAAACTTGCGGAAAAATTAAAAAAGGTAGGCGGAAATATAAGAAAAACAGAGTAAGGAGGGATGAATGGATTGTATTTTCTGCAAGATTGCTGCAAAGGAAATACCCTCTAAAATAGTTTTTGAGAATGAAAGGATAGTTGCCTTTGAAGACATTAACCCTCAAGCGCCGATTCACATCTTAATAATCCCTAAAAAACATATTCCCTACATAGCAGAAATTAATGAAGAAGATATTTCTTTGGTCGGAGAGCTAATTTTCACAGCAAAAAAAATAGCTGCGGAAAAAGGACTTACTAAGGATGGTTTTAGACTTGTTTTTAACAATGGTAAAAATGCAGGCCAAGAGGTCTTTCATATTCATCTTCATCTGCTTGGAGGAAGAAAGTTCGGATGGCCTCCTGGATAGGAAAGGTTTTTACTCTTTTTTAGCGTAGTATATTTATGGAGAACGAAAGAGAAATTTTAATTGCTTTTCAGAGAGGGGAAAAGTCCGCTTTTTACAAAATTTATGGAGAATATAAGAATAGGGTTTATTCTCTTATTTACAATATAGTAAGAAACAGAGAAAAAGCTGAGGATATATTTCAAGAAGTTTTTTTTAATGTTTTTAAAAACAAGAAAAAAATTGACCCATCCAGACCTTTCTGGCCATACCTTCGTAGAATTTGCCTTAATGCTACTTTCAGTTTTTTAAGAAGAGAGAAAGCAAGTGTTAGCATAGAAAAAATAGCTGAATTGGTTTACGAAGATTTGATATTAAAAAAACTAAGTGATAAAGAGCTTGTTAATTTGATTTTAAAAGAACTTCCTCCCTCCCAGAGGATGGTTTTAATACTTCAAAAGTTTGAAGGATACAGTTTAAAGGATATTTCCAGTGAGCTTGGTATTTCTGTTAAAGCAGTGGAATCTCTTTTGAGTAGAGCCGGTAAAAATATAATTAAAATTTACAAAATAATTGAGGAGAGGAATGATCAAAAAAGAAATTACAAACCAAAGGAGGTAGAAAAAAATGAAGTGCTCTGAAGCAAAAGAGCTTTTTTTAATATATATAAGCGAAGAAATGGAAGGCAATTTGAAAAGAGAGTTTGAAGAGCATTTGAAAGAATGTGCCTCATGCAAAAAAGAGCTTGAATTGCTTTCTTCTTTTGTGAATAATATTGAAGAGAAAGAAGTAAAAGTTCCACCGGAGCTTGATTTTAAAACAATGGAGATAATAGAAAAGCAAGAAAGAGACTCCCTTTTTCATCAAATAACAAAGCTTCTTTATCCTGTTGTTTTTGCCTTGGGGCTAATAATTGGAGTTCTTCTGGGAATGGGATTGAATAAAAAACAGGAGGATAAAATTCTATCTCTTATAAAAGAGAATACTTTTTACATTGAACCATATATTCAAAACATATCACCTGAGGAGGTTTTAAATGAACGAACAAAATAGATTAATAATTTTTCTTTTAATTTTTTCCTTTGCTCTTAATATAGGAATTATAGGATACTTGGTTTATGAAAGAGCAACTAATGCATATCAAAATTTTCCCCCGCCCCCGCCTGATACAAAAACACCGGAAAACATCAGAAATTCATTTCATCATCCTCGTTATTCCTCAAAGGATTTAAGGCTTACAGCAGAAGAGAGAAGAGAGTTAAGGGATTTTTTCAAGAATATTTTTATAACATTAAAACCTTTGATAGCAAAACAAATCAAGTTAAAAAAAGAGCTTTTTCAGAGTATAAACAGTGGGGAAATAGAAAAAACAAAAGCCCTTGTTGAAGAAATTCACAAAAATCAGGCAAAGATTGATATTATCTTCCTTGAAAAAGCAACGGAGGAAGTAAAAAAATTTCCGAAAGAAAAGCAAAGATATGTGACTTACAGAATAATGAGATTCGTAAGTATTAGCAAAAGAAGAAGGTTTTAAGGGAACAAAAGTTTAAAAATCTCGTTATAATGTTATAATAATATTAAAAACGGAGGGTTTTCAGATGAATGTTCTTAGAAAAATTTTTGGAGTATTAATTCTTCTATTTTTAGGAATGCCTATCCTTTTTGGAATAATATGGGGTGTTGGAATTGCGAAAGGGGCGCTTTCCTCTCAATTTTATAAAGATTTACCTCAAATGATTGTCACCGAAATTCCTGAACTTGTAAATGATTTAATAGAAAAAGCAAAAGAAAATCCTGATGACCCTGACATCGACGAGGAATCGAGAAAATGGCTCACAGCAATGGCAAAAGTCGGAATTCCCACAAAAGAGATGATGGAAAAAGCCGGTTTTACAAAATGGTTTGAAGAAGATCTTTCAGATTCAATGTATCTTCTGGGGAAGGTTTTGTCAGGAGAAGCTGAAATACGCTCAATAAAACTTAACCTCAGACCATTGAAGGCTGCTATTACTGGAGATTATCTTTCCGATTATCTTGCAAAATTGATTAAGAATCTCCCCTCCTGCTCCAAAACAGAAGAAGAGGAGTGGTTTGTAAAGATAGAGAACTTCAGAGAACCCCCCCCTACCTGTAATCCATCTTCTTTAAGTGAAGAAAAGATAAAAGAGTTGATGAAGGAAAACCTTGAAGCTTCTGTCAAAGAGATGCCCGATGAAACCGATATTCTAAAAAAACATGGAGCTTTCTTACATTATAGAAATAGCCCATCGGAAACTATTAGAAACATAAAAATTTTAAGAACCTTAAATGCTTATTCTTATGTTGTTTTCCTTATTCCATTCTTTTTTATTTTTTTAGGGGCTATTGTTGCTGATTCTTCAATTCAGGGAATATTAAGATGGGGCGGAGGAGCTACTACAATAACGGGAGTTGGAAGCCTTGCTCTTCACTCTTTTGTATCAGGAGTAGTAAAAACCATAGGAATAATTCCAATTAGTGCAATAAATTTTAATTATGATTCTGAGGTTTCTCAAATAGAGGCAATTTTTTCAGAAAGAATAATACTCCTTTTAAATAAACTTTTTTCCGGTCTCTTTTCAAAAATTTCAAACATATCTGTAACAATAATTCTTATAGGGATAACTTTAATTGCTCTATCTTTTGTAATAGCAAAAGATGAGCCAGAATCAGAGAAAGTTTAAATAGAAATCACTATAAAAATTAATCTTTTCTTGCCAAATTTTCCTTCTAAAAAGGAATTTAGAGAAGAAAGATTCTTACGTTTTTCATCAAAAAAAAATCTAACTGAAATAAAATTTTATAATTTATTATAAATATCATTAGCGTGCTCCGTCAAGAGATATATCCAATTCAAAGTT
>Ga0190334_1000093_pt1 | contig 43204 bp, 45 predicted proteins | sample 48720478_MG_FD_161270 | JGI IMG/M metagenome (GOLD analysis project Ga0190334, IMG submission 161270) | Hydrothermal vent sediment bacterial communities from Southern Trench, Guaymas Basin, Mexico - 4872-04-7-8_MG | ecosystem: Environmental > Aquatic > Marine > Hydrothermal vents > Sediment ... | reverse complement strand
CCAGTATGAAAAGAAAGTTCGGACCTAGCGTCAGCTCTACAACCTATGCTGCTCAAAGAGCAGAGCTCTATTGCAGAGCAATAGCACATAACATAATTAATTTAATTCAAAAACTTTTTCAACGCAGTCCAACGCAGCCCATGCTACCGAAACATTTAAATAGTCTAAACAATACTAGTATCCTAAAAAGAATACTAGGAGTCATATTCATGAATGCTTGCAATGGTGTTACACAACACAAACAAGGTGAGGCCGTAGAAATAACAAGGCTAGAACCAGTAATAATAGAGGTGGAGGAAGAAGGCATAATCTCCTCCCACCTCATCCTCTTCGAACTAATATGCAAAATAGACATGACCCCTACAGAAATCATAATAAACGGAGAAATCCAAGAAACCGTGTTTGAGAGCGAAAAAAAAGAACACTAAAAAAAGAACCTACCTCGCTATTCTACTCTGCACGAACCTATAAATCTGGTCAACAGTCTGCTCAACAGTATTATGACTAGTATCAATAACAAGGTCAAAGTGATTCTGATCAAAAATATTAACACCATAACGCTTCTCAAACCGCACAGCATCACCCTCCTCCCTCTGCTTAATAAGCTTAACAGCCTCCCTCACACTCCGAGCAGGTTCTTCAAAGTTACCGCGCTCCACCAACCTCTTAGCCCTCACCTTGATATCAGCATCAAGGAAAATCTTTATACTATCAGGAAAAAAATAAAAGCCCAGCCAAGCATCAACCACAAGGGCATCTTGTGTTTCAGCCATTCTCTTCATCTCCTCATCAACGAGTTTATCAGAATAAGCATCTCTCTCAGCAACTTTGTTAAGCTCAGCCAAAGTTAAACCCTTCTCCCTCGCAAGTCTTCTTCTAATCTCACCCGCACTATAGAACTTATAACCAAGTCTCTTAGCCAACGCACGACCAGCACTAGAAGTTCCACTGCCTGCTCTTCCTCCAAGCGTGATAATCATGAACTAAGCAAGAAAACATTAGAATTTAAAAAGTTTGTTAAAAGAAAAACATTCCTCTAACAGCCCTCCTAACAACCAAAGACTTAAACATCAGAGTAGAACAAAAAAACGGTCTTAGAGATCCTTCTTATTCTCCAAAGCTCTTAACTGCTCTTGAATGAACTCCATAGTCCTAGTATTATCCTGTTCATGCATAAGCTCACCGCACTCAGGGCACTTAAAATTAAACTCCATGGACTTCTCAAAAGGCATTCTCACACAAGCATTCCTGCACATATAGAAAGTATGGTTTTGTTCACGCTCAAGTCTTTCCTTAAGCTTAGCAATCTTAGAAAGACGAATCTTCTCAGCAAGATAAGGAACCATATACTCATTAAAGTCCCAATAACAAATATACCATCCCTTAATTCTGTCCTTCTTCCTGATGAAAGACACAAGATTAAAATCTAGGAGCAGGTAGAGAAGGTTCCTAACCATATGAATCTCCATATCAAGTTCCTCAGCAATAATAAACTCGGATATCTGCTTCTTTCCCCTTAGATAGAGTATTATAGGTAAAGCCTCTTCCCCCACCAGCTCAGTAACCACGCGCTCAATAAGCTCTGTTGTTATCTTCTTCTTCTTAGAGACTGGTTTACCCTTATGATCTGTGAATATAAACGAATTATCAACTACTCTGACGTGCCTTTCCACTTGCACGCCGTCTTCAAGCATAAAGAGCTTTCTCACATCTGTTTCTATCATACTGTCCCCCCAAGAAACGATTTTTAAAATCGCTTTACTCTAATCCCAGGATTTACTCTTTATAAATTTTTTGGTTTTAATATACTGAAATGTAAACTAGATTTCCTCTTTAAAACCAGATAAAAAGGGTTTTTGTCATGAATAAGTAATAAGTTGGATAAATCCAAAAACTTTAAATAATCAGGGATCAAATAAAAAAGAGAAAAAAAGAAAAATCATTTAAAAAGGAGAGAAAAAAAATTTGGTGGGGTGATATCAGTGAAATGTCCTGTCTGGCTTAGCTGGGTAGTCCTTATAATAGGTATTTTATACCTAATAAAGGACATTATGGCTTGGACAGAGTGGTGGAGCCTTAACTGGTACACTGCGATGTTCATCCTCCTAGGACTCGGAGGAATACTAAAAAAGAATAAAAAGTAGAGCCGACCAGCACGCGAAGAGCAGAGAAAAGAAAAAAATATTATCCTCTTCCAAAGTATTTTAAAAGATAAAAAAATATTTTTATTATTTTTTTTCAAGCTTCCTGGATTTTTCATTACTCCGTTAATAGTAAAGCACTAATACACAACCACATAAGCCCTGCCTAACTTTCATCCCAGCACAAAAAAAGGAAAAAACAAAAAGGGGGATCGTTGGTTCAACGAGTTAGAGCTGAAAATAACAATAAAAAGGAATAAAGACAGAGTAAAACTAAAAAGATGAGAAAAAAGAAAAACGAGGGAGAGCTTTGAGAAAAGCAAAAGAAAGAAGTAGTACTAAGAAGCTGAGGAAAAAGAGCAGAAAGAAAGAAAAAGAAAAGAAAGACGCTAAGAAAAAGGTAAGAGAACAACAAGACACCTCTAAAAAGAACAAAAAGAGCTCTGGGGGAGTTGAGAATAATTCAAAGAAATCAGAACTAGGCATTACTGTTAGTAAAACCAAGAATTTCGGTGAATGGTACGCCCAGGTAATCCAGAAAGCGGGTTTAATAGAGTACAGCCCTGTTTCTGGTTGCATGGTAATAAGACCTTATGCTTATTCTATATGGGAAACCGTGCAGGAATTCCTAGGTAAAGAAATAAAAAGGATGGGCGTTGAGAATGCTTATTTCCCATTATTCATCCCTGAAAGCCTCCTAAGAAAAGAACAAGAGCATGTGAAGGGTTTCAACCCCGAGGTTGCTTGGGTCACCCAGCACGGAAACACAGCATTCGAGGAAAAACTAGCTATACGCCCCACAAGCGAGACTATCATGTACGACTCATACCGTAAATGGATACGCTCATATAAGGACCTCCCGTTAAGACTAAATCAGTGGTGTAATATAGTGAGGTGGGAGTTTAAACACCCCGTGCCATTCCTTAGAACAAGGGAGTTCTTATGGCAAGAAGGACACACAGCTTTTGCCACGCGCAGAGAAGCAGAAAAAGAAGTTATTGACATTCTTAACCTCTACGCAAGAGTGTATGAAGAGTTATACGCTATTCCTGTGCTCAAAGGCAGAAAAACAGAGTCTGAGAAATTCGCAGGAGCAGTGTATACTGATAGTGTAGAGATACTCATGCCAAATGGCAAAGCAATACAAGGAGCTACTTCTCACTTCCTAGGTCAGAACTTCTCAAAAGCATTTGACATCTCCTTCCTTGACAAACAAGGTAACAAGCAATACGTCTATCAGAACTCATGGGGTTTTAGCACGAGAAGTATTGGTATAATGATAGCTGTTCATGGTGATGATAAAGGGCTCGTAATCCCCCCGAGAATAGCGCCTATACACATAGTTATTATTCCGATTATTTTCAGTAACAAACCCACTGTTAATGAAAAGATCATGAGACTAGCAAAGAGTATAAAGAAAGAGCTTAAAACTCTTAGGGTGGAGCTCGATGACAGAGCTGACTACAGCCCCGGCTTCAAATTCAACTACTGGGAGTTAAGAGGAGTGCCTTTAAGGATTGAGATAGGTCCAAAAGACCTTGAGAAAAAACAAGTTGTTCTTGTAAGAAGAGACACGGGTGTAAAAGAAGCAGTCCCAATAGACAGCTTAGTAGTAAAGGTTATTAAGACCTTAGGAGAAATCCAGGACAACCTCTACAATAAAGCAAAGCAGTTCTTGGAGAAGAGCATTGTAAAGGTTAAATCAAGAACTGAGTTCAGAAAAGCAATGAAGAACGGGAAGACCGTTCTTGCTCCTTGGTGTAACTCTGCTGAGTGCGAATCAGATGTAAAAGACAAAACAGGAGCTAAGAGTCTGAACATACCTTTCAACCAACCAGGTGTTAAAGGTAAGTGCTTCTGGGGTTGTGGCAGAAAAGCAGAGAAAATGGTTTACTTTGCTAAGAGCTACTGACCCTCCTAGAAAAAAGAGTTTTTATTTGCTCTCGTTGCTCTCCGAAGAATTCTTTTAAAAATGGAAGAATCAAAAGGCAAAACTTTATTCCAGAACATATTCCCAGCCAGGTCGCCAAGCTTTCTTTTTTCTCCAATCTTCATCAATAGCTTGTTTCCAAGTTTTACCTTTCAACAAAACTTCTAATGCTAACTGTGGAGCTTGATGAGCCACAATAGCAACATGTTTGTCATCATAATTTTTCTTTAGGAAATCAAGAAAATCAACAATTCTTTTTTCAACATCTCTATAACTTTCACCATTCGGAAAAGGAGTATCAACATATTTGTCCCTATCATCTTTGAATTTTTTCGCTGGTTTTCTTGTAAAAGCTCCATAATCACATTCTCTCAATCTTTTATCAGGAATAATTCTGTATTTATCACCAAAAGCAAGTTTTGCAGAATCAACTGCTCTTTTAAGATCAGAGCAAAAAACAACATCAAAATGCCTATTGGAAACAAGCTTCCCCAATTCTTTTACCTGGCTTATACCTAAATCAGATAACTCGCCTGGCGACCAACCAGTAGCTAAATCTTGCTCATTATCGGTTGTTGTTCCATGAACAAAATAAGTAATTTTTACAACCATAATTATTGTTGACAAATTTATAAGATTATAAAAGTTTTGCCTTCCTTTCAATTTATTAGCCCTTTTCTCGATTTCATCTAACATCGGGCTTAAACGAGTTACGACTGTAAGGAGCAATTTAAGAAAAAAACACGAGCTGAGTATTTTTCCTCTTAAGCCCTGTCGTTCAAGGACGAAGCCCAATAAAATAAAAAAAAGTAAAGCTCAAGAAGAAAGTCATAACCATTATTATTAGAAACCGTTATACCCCAGTAATTCTGGCAGATAATAGAAGTGCCGGTGAGGGGATTTGAACCCCTGACTTCCACGGTGCACCACAATCTTTTAATTCATTGACATTCTTGTCTCATTGCTCAAAGATTGTATTTATGAGCGTGGTGCTCTAACCAGGCTGAACTACACCGGCGAGCCCGCGAACCCTTCAGAAAGGTTATTCACGGAAAAATGTTTTAAAACAAAAACACGGGTTGTTAATCTTAATGAAAAAAGTTTTTTTCAGCCTGGTAGAATCATAGAAAAGTAGGGTTATAAAAAGCTTACTATTTTGTTATTTTAATCTTGTATTTTATATTTTACAAGCACCCTTTTTATAAGCCGGTTCTTTATAAACAGCTTTTTATCTTCTCAGCTATTTCTTCCATCTCGCCTTCTTTGTACTCCTTATGAGGCCAGTGTTTGAGGCCGTCATCAGAGAATCTTGGGATTATGTGGAAGTGGGCGTGTTCTATTACTTGACCAGCAACACTACCGTTATTCATACCAAGGTTGAAACCCTCAGCATTAACTGCTTTCACAACAGCACCCGCAACTTTTTTTATGAATTCCACCAAGTCTGTTTCTTCTGCTCTTGGGAAGTCCAATAAGTTCTTGCAATGAGTCTTAGGAACCACGAGGGTGTGCCCTTTATTAATAGGCTTGATGTCAAGGAATGCAAGGAATTCTTTGTCTTCGTATACCTTACTACAAGGTATTTCTCCTCTTACAATCTTGCAAAACACGCAGTTCTCCTCAGCACTCATTTTTAAACCTCCTCTTTTCTTTTTGTGAGGATTCTATGAACAAGCCGCCTCTGAAGCTAATACTTAAAGCTAATTCTTTTATTAAGCTTATTATTCTTTAACCTCTTTTTTCTTATCTGCTTTTTCCTCCTCCCTTATTCTTTGTTCTTCTTCACCTCTCCTAATGAACTCCTCTAATTCTTTTTTCTCAATCAAATCCTTTAGTTCTTTTAAATTAATTATTTTAGGAGAGAAATCCCTTCTGTTCCGTCTGTCCAAAAGCACTGCTCTAATACCCGCTGCTCTCGCCCCATGAATATCTGTGGGTATTGAGTCGCCAATCATCAAAGCTTCTTCTGGTTCTAGCTTGAGTTCTCTTAATAATCTCTTAAACATCTCAGGGTCTGTTTTTAACAGCCCAGCATCATAAGAGAACAGGGTTGTATCAAAGTACTTATTAAGGTTGAACTTATCAATAATCCTGGTTATAGTAGGAGGGGTGTTGGATATTAGTCCTATCATCATCTTCTTTTCTTTTAAGTAATCAAGTACGCTCATTGTTTCTAAGAAGGGCTTTGCAAGGAGCTCGTTCTTGTTCCACATCCCTACGAGACGCTCAATAAGGAAAGGGCTGGGTTCTAGGTGGAACTCTTCACACACAGCTCTGAAGGCCTCGTTTAAGTCCTTGTAAGGCTTAGTCATCATAGCCTTCTCAAATTTAATAATGAATTCGTGAAAAGGTATTCGTAGGCGAAGAATATACTTTGCTTGTCTCACAGGACTAGGGAAGATGCCGTTCTCCACCAGCGTCCCCCAGAAATCAAATATTACCCCTTTTATCATGGGAAAAAGAGAACAAGGAAGGATTTATAAAACTTATCCTAAGAAGGTTAAGTCAACTAGCCTGTGTTGAAGGCTAGTGCTGTTCTTTTATTATGATACTGAAAGAACAGGTTGAGGAAGCTTCTGGCTCCTTCTAAGCTTTGAAAAGTGCTAAACCACTTTATTCTTCGCTTAATTTCTCTGTTCACTCTTTCTAGAACAGCATTTTTTCCAATTCCAGAGTCTTTAATCCTGTTTTTTCTGTAAACTCTCCAGTGCTAACCAGTCACTTTCTTAATTCTAAGAAAGAGATAATATAAAACTACCTCACATAACTTGACTTAACCCCCCAAATAGTAAGCTTTATAAATGGTTCGTTACTCTTTAGCATGTTATTGGTATTAATTAAATATTAATAGTCATAATCATATAGAGTTATCATGCATGGGTATGAGCTGGGATAAAATGTTTTTAAGAGCAGGAGGGTTCTGAGAAAAGTAAGACAAAGCTGGTTATGAGCCCCTGCTCTTTACAAATTAAAGCCCTGGTGGTGTAGTCTGGCCCAACAAAAACCCGGTTCCTTTCCTTGCTGGGTTTTGTTGCAGGAACTATCATGAAGCCCTGTCGAGAACCTAATAATCATTATTCAGCAATGATTTAAGTCGTGGATAGGCTTCGACCCGGGTTCAAATCCCGGCCAGGGCGTTTCGCAGCAGGCTTAAGAGAAGATTGGGCCGGTAGCTCAGCCTGGTAACCTTTACGAAAAGGTTAACGAGAGCGTGCTTTTCGTAAGAAGTAGGTTAGGTAATAGAGCACACGACTTTTAATCATGCTTTGGAAGTACAGAGAAGGTATCGTGTGGTCGCGAGTTCAAATCTCGTCCGGCCCATAAACCCAGCTGTGCTTATTCGACTCATACCACGATTATTTTAAGAGGGTAAAATAAAAATGTCAAGAAAACCACGATTGGTTCATGAGATAATCCCTGAGCATATCAAGCTCTCTGATAAGGAAGCTAAGGCTTTGCTGAAAAAATATAATATTACTATAAGGGAGATGCCTAAGATTCTTATCTCTGACCCTGCAATAGCGCATCTTAGTGTGAAGGAAGGCGATATTATTAAGATTGAGCGTAAGAGCAGAACCGCAGGGGAGGTCGTGTATTATAGAGGGGTTGTAAAGGAGTAATAAGAGGAGAAAAAAATAAGATTTGATGTGGCTGTGTGAGTTAATATGAGAAAATCTTATGTGTTACTAAAAAAATATTTTGAGGAGAACAGCATTGTAAAAGCGAATCTCGAGTCTTTTAATAACTTTATTGATAATGAGTTGCAAGTAATAATTGATGAGAACAAGGATATAGAGCCCACCATTATTCCTCCGAATATTGATGAGTTCAAGATACGCCTGGATAATGTATGGGTTACCAAGCCAGAGATTACAGAAGCTGATGGTTCTAAGAGAGTTATTTATCCTATTGAGGCACGGCTTAGGAAGCTCAGCTACTCTGCTCCGATGTTCCTCGAGGTAAGCTCTCATGTTAATGGTGTTCAGCGCGAGAGTTTCACAACCCAGGTTGCTAATATCCCTATCATGCTTAAATCAAAGTATTGTCATCTCTATGGTTTGAGCAGAGAGGAGCTTATCAAGCATAACGAGGACCCAGAAGACCTTGGCGGATACTTCATTATTAACGGCACAGAGAAAGCAATTGTTAACATAGAAGACCTTGCTTCTAATAAGTTTATGATTGATAAGGAAGCAACAGGTGTTAGTGAGTACGTTGGTAAGCTTTTCTCAGAGAAAGGCTCTTATAAGATTCCGCACCGGTTCGAGAAGCTAAAAGACGGTTTGTTCTATCTTACTTTCACAAGGGTTAAGAGGGTGCCTGTTGTTGCGGTTATTAAAGCCTTGGGACTGGTGAGAGATGAGGAGATTATGCGCTTTATTGGATTAGAGGAGGACGCAGAAGTCCTTATTAACCTCTACGAATTCGTTGATATTAAGAGCGCTGAGGACGCGGTAGATTACCTTGCTAAGAGGATAGGCATTACTCAGGCAAGAGAGATAAGGATTCAGAGGATGCAGGAAATCCTTGACAAATACTTATTACCTCACATAGGAACATCTCGTGATGATAGGCTTTGGAAGGCTTATAATCTCTGCAAGATGCTTAAGAAGATGATTCTTACCATAAAAGAAGAGAAAGAGGATGATAAGGATCATTACATGAATAAGCGTTTAAAAATGAGCGGTGACTTATTAGCAGACTTATTAAGGGTTAATCTCAAGGTTTTAATAGGAGACTTGTTGTATAATTTCCAGAGGATTGTTAAGCGAGGCAAGTTCCCGAGTATTAAGGTAATAATACGTGAAAAACTCTTAACCCAGAGGATTTATTCAAGCATGGCTACTGGTAACTGGGTTGGTGGTAGGAAAGGGGTTAGTCAGAGGATTGAGAGGCTTAACTTCTTGCAGACACTCTCACATTTACAAAGAGTTGTAAGCCCGTTATCAGCTTCGCAAGAGAACTTTGAGGCAAGGAGTCTGCACAGCACGCATATGGGAAGGCTTTGCACTAGTGAGACGCCTGAAGGAACCAACATCGGGCTTAGAAAGAACCTGGCTTTAATGGCTAGTGTTTCCCAGGCCGTACCAGAACAAGAGATTCTTCCCTTGCTGGAAAAAGCAGGTTTAGAAGTTGAGAAAACAGCAGGTAAGAAAAAGAATAAGTAAAGAATAAATTGGATAAAGGAATTAAGGAGGAAAAATGAGCGAGGTATTCCTAAATAGTAAATATGTAGGAAAAGTCGGTGATGGCAAGGAATTTGTTAATCAGCTTGTTAGTCAGAGGCGGAATAATAAGCTTCCTTTCAGTGTTAACCTGTTTTATGATGATAAAACAGACTATGTGTTCATTGAGACCAGTAATGGGCGGTGTATAAGACCACTCGTTGTTGTTAAAGATGGGAAGTCAGCTCTTACAGACGCACATATTGAGCGCCTCGAAAAGAACGAGATTAAATGGTCAGACCTTATAAAAGAAGGAGTTATTGAGTACCTTGACGCCTTAGAAGAAGAGAACGCAATAGTATCTTTGAAGGAGAGTAACCTCACACCAGAAGACACACATCTGGACATAAGCCCTATTGATATATTTGGCTTAACCGCGAGTATTGTCCCGTTCGGGAATTATAATCAGGGTGTTAGGCTTACTCAGGGCGCAAAGAACCAGAAGCAAGCAGTAGGCTTCTATGCTGCTAATTTCTTTGCAAGAACAGACATGGATGTTAACCTCCTTCATTACCCTCAAAAACCTGTTGTTACCACTATCACCCATGATGTTCTTGAGCTTGACAAGCATCCATGTGGCCAGAACATAGTAGTAGCTGTGATGTCTTATAAGGGTTATAACATGGAGGATGCTATTGTTGTTAATCAGGGAAGCATTGATAGGGGTTTTGGCAGGAGCACTTATTATAGGCCTGTAATAACAGAGGAGCTCAGATACTCCGGGGGGCTTACTGATGAGATAAGCATCCCTGACAAGGATGTTAAGGGTTACAGAACAGAACATGATTACAGGTTCTTAGAAGAAGACGGCATAATTTATCCTGAAGCCGTGGTCTCAGAAGGAGATGTGATTATTGGCAAGACTAGTCCTCCGAGGTTCCTTAGCAGCCTTGAGGAGTACAACCTAGCCACGACTTCCAGAAGGGAGTCAAGCAATGCTCTTAAACACGGGGAAAAAGGAATCGTTGATTTTGTAATGCTTACTGAGAGCGAAGAAGGAAACAAGCTTGTCCAAGTCAGGCTTAGGGACTCTAGAATACCTGAGATAGGGGATAAGTTCACGTCCAGGCATGGTCAGAAAGGAGTTATTAGTCTCATAGTCCCAGAAGCAGACGTTCCTTTCACAGCAAGCGGTATAAAACCAGATATTATATTCAGTCCTCACGGTGTTCCTAGCAGGATGACTGTAAGCCATTTAATAGAATTACTAGCAGGAAAAACAGGAGCTCTTAGCGGTAGATACGTTGATGGGACTACTTTTGAAGGCGAGAAAGAAGCGGATCTCAGACTTGAACTTCTTAAGATGGGTTTCAGGGAGAACGGCACAGAAACCATGTATAATGGTATTACAGGGGAGCAGTACAAGGTAAAGATATTCATTGGGAACATGTACTACTTGAAGCTTAAGCACATGGTTGCTAATAAGATTCATAGCAGGGCTCGGGGTCCTATACAGCTACTCACCAGGCAGCCAACTGAGGGAAGAGCAAAAGAAGGAGGTCTCAGGCTTGGTGAAATGGAGAAAGATACTTTTGTGGCTCACGGTGCTAGCCTCTTGCTTAAGGAGAGGTTTGATAGTGACAAGACTGAGGTGCCTGTGTGTGAGAGTTGCGGCTTAATAGCGATTTATGATGCTCGTAAGAACGCTTACTACTGCCCTGTGTGCGGAGAGAACGTTGAGATAAGCAATATTGAGATGAGTTATGCTTTCAAGCTAATACTTGATGAGTTTAAAAGCCTGATACTTTATCCAAAGCTAAGATTGAAGAGCAAGTATTGATGAACCCAATTTTAAAGATAATAAAGAGGTTTTGAGAATTAAAAAAAGTTTTTTTTGAGGAGAAGTGCAGAAGAAGAAAAGCGTGGGGGTTTTAGAGAATGGAGCCGCCGGTTTCAAAAAAAGTGGATAGGATCGAGTTCGGCTTGATGAGTCCTAAGTTTATTAAGGAAATGGCCTCAGCTAAGATTGTGACTCCTGAGTTGTATGACAAGGAAGGCTACCCTGTTGATGGTGGCTTAATGGATGTGCGTTTAGGAGTAATTGATCCTGGGCTTAAATGCAAGACGTGTGGGTGTAAGCTAAAGGAATGCCCTGGACACTTTGGTTATATAGAGCTCGCAAGGCCTGTTATTCATATCAAGTTCGTTAATATAATTCTTGACTTATTAAGGTGTACGTGCAGGAGTTGTGGTGACATCCTGATTCCTAATGATAAGATTAATAAGTTCAGGGATGAGCTTGAGAAGATAGGAGAGGAGTTCGGTGTTGATGAGCAGAGGAAAAGAGTCAAGGAGATCATTGCCAGTCTGAAAACAATTACTAAGTGTCCTCATTGCAAGGAGAAACAGAGGAAGATTAAGCTTGAGAAACCAACTACTTTCCTTGAAGATGAGAAGAGGTTAAGCCCAATAGAGGTGAGAAGTAGGCTTGAGAGGATAAAAAGAGAGCACTTACCCTTATTCGGTATTAACCCTGAGAGTGCGCAACCAGAGTGGATGGTTCTAACAGTGCTGCCAATACCGCCTGTGACTATGAGGCCTAGTATTACTCTTGAGACAGGTGAGAGAAGTGAAGACGACCTGACTCATAAACTAGGAGACATTGTGAGGATTAACCAGAGGTTGTTTGAGAATATTAATGCTGGAGCACCAGAAATAATTATAGAGGACTTATGGGACTTATTACAGTATCATGTAACCACTTTCTTTGATAACTCTGTTGCTCAGCTACCTCCTGCGAGGCATAGGAGTGGGCAGCCATTAAAAACCCTTACTGCTAGGATTAAAAGCAAGGAAGGCAGAATCCGCCATAACCTTGCTGGTAAGAGAACTAATTTCAGTGCTAGGACTGTGATTAGTCCTGATCCCATGCTTAATATTAATGAGGTTGGTGTGCCTTTGGTAATGGCTATGAAGCTCACAATTCCTGAGCGCGTAACAGAGTGGAATATTGAGTACTTAAAAGAGTTTGTTAAGCGCGGACCAAAAGAGTATCCAGGAGCTAATTATATTATTCGGCCTGATGGTAGGAGGAAGAAGATAACTGATGAGACCAAAGAGCAGTTATTAGAAGAACTCCAACCAGGATTTATTGTGGAGAGGCACTTAATGGACGGGGATATTAGTACTTTTAATAGGCAGCCTAGTCTGCATAGGATGAGTATGATGTGTCACAGGGTGAAGGTGCTGCCGGGTCTTACACTCCGATTAAACCCCGCGGTTTGTGCTCCTTATAATGCTGATTTTGATGGTGATGAGATGAACCTGCATATCCCTCAGACAGAAGAAGCACGGGCTGAGGCAGAGATCCTAATGGAGGTTCAAACCCAGCTTATAAGTCCCAGGTACGGGCTTAGTATTATTGGTTGTAACCAGGATGCTATTACAGGGAACTACATTCTCACCAAGTATCTAACCCTTACCAGGGAGGAAGCTATTGATTTGCTTGTTGCAATAGGGGTTGATGACTTTTCAAAGCTTCCGAATAAGCAGGTTGTGAGTGGCAAGGAAGTGTTCTCAGTATTATTACCTGATGATTTTAATTTCCGAGGCTTTGCAAGGCATTATAGGGAGGGAACAACAGACCCTGATGCTGTTGTTGAGATACGGAATGGGAAGCTTATAACTGGAATACTGGATAAGAATAATCTTGGTGAGGGTTCTGGTCTTCTCCTAAGAAACCTACATAAGCAGTATGGTGCTAAGCGAATGGTTGATATGCTTGGAAAGATATACAGGCTGGGTATAGAGGTGTTGTTAAGGTATGGGTTAACTATGAGCCTCTCAGATCTTGATTTAAAACCAGATGTGACAGAGGAGATTAAGAGGCTTCTTGAAGAAGCAGACGCTGATGTTAAGAAGATGATTAAGGAGTATCATGATGGCACGCTTGAGTTACTGCCAGGAAGGGATCTTAGGGAGACCTTAGAGCTTAGAATCCTGGAGAGGCTTAATAAAGCTAGGAATGAGACAGGAGAGATTGTTGCTAAGAATGCTGATGAACACTCCAACACGCTTATGATGATACTATCCGGTGCAAGAGGGAACTTGCTTAACCTTGCTCAGATGTCTGCGTGTGTAGGCCAGCAGGCTTTACGAGGAGGGAGGATTAGTAAGGGTTTCACTGATAGGACTTTGTCTTGTTTTAAGAAAGGAGATTTAGGAGCGGCTTCCAGGGGTTTCATAAGGCATGGTTTTAAGGATGGGCTTGAGCCTTTTGAACTCTTTTTCATGGCAATGACAGGCCGGGATAGTTTAATGGATACTGCTCTTAGAACACCGAAATCAGGTTATCTTTATAGGAGACTGGCTAATGCTATGCAGGACTTCAAGGTTGAATACGACTTTACTGTGCGGGATGCTGGTAAGAGGATTGTTCAGTTTGCTTACGGAGAGGACGGTGTTGATGTTAGTAAGAGCGAGGGCGGCAGTATTAATATCAGGCATATAATTAGGACTACGTGATGATAATGGATAATTTAGGTTGATAATTTAGGTGCGTAAGAAGAAAAGCGTAGGAAGGAAAAATAAGATGAAACGAGAACTAAAAGAATATGAGGGCAAGCTACCGCCTAAACTCTTAGAAGAATTAGAGAAGGAGTTGCCTCCGAATGCGAGCAGCGCTAGGATTAAGAAGATAGCTCAGAGAGTGTACGAGGAGTATAGGAGCTCCTTAGCAGAGCCAGGGGAGTGCGTTGGGTTGGTCACAGCTGAGTCTATTGGGGAGCCAGGCACCCAGATGACGTTGAACACATTTCACTTCGCAGGGGTTAGTGAGATGAATGTTACAACAGGCCTGCCAAGACTAATAGAGATTCTTGATGCTAGAAAGGATATCAGCACTGAGATGATGGAGATATACTTGAAAAAGCCTTACTCACAAGGTAAGGATATAAGGCAACTAGCAGAGAGTATTAAGGATGCTCGGTTCAAGGAATATATTAAGGAGATAACTATTAATGTGGCTGAGACGACTATGAGGATAATGATTGATGAGAAGAAGCTTAAGGATAGGAGGCTAACTCATGCAAGAATCACAGCAATCCTTAAGAAGAGCAAGGAGCTTAAAGGATTTGATATTAAGCTTGAGAAGAATAATATTATTAGGATTAAGGCTTCTGGTGATGAAGCCCTGAACATGATTTATAGGCTTAAAGAAAGAATAAAAGATGTTTATATTAATGGTATTAAGGGTGTAACACAGGTGTTGCCTGTGAAGCGAGAGGAGGAGTACGTGATAGTCACTGCGGGGAGTAATATAAAGGATGTGTTAAAGCTTCCTTTTGTTGATCCTTATCGGACTACTACTAATAATATTGCTGAGATTGAGAAATTCTTTGGTATAGAAGCAGCACGAGAGGTTATTGTAAGAGAGATAATAAAGGTGTTGAAGGCTCAGGGGATAAACATTGATATAAGGCACATCTTATTAGTGGCTGATGCAATGACTATGTCCGGCAGAGTGCTTGGTGTGAGTAGGTACGGTATTGTTAAGGAGAAGCCGAGCGTGCTTGCCAGAGCCTCCTTTGAGACTCCTATTAGGCATATTATTAATGCGAGTATGGTAGGAGAGGTGGATGAGCTTAACTCAGTGATTGAGAATGTGATGATTAACCAGCCGGTACCTGTTGGTACTGGTCTGCCTGGCTTGGTTACAAAGATAAGGGATGATAAGAAGAAAAAGAAGTGAAATAAGAGAATCTTTGAATAAAAAAAGGATGGTTAAAATAAAACTTTTAAATAAATTAAATAAAAAATTTTTAAATAAAGGATTTAGATGAGGGGTAAGCAAAGATGAGCGTAGCAGAGATAAAAAAGTATTTGGGAACCAAGAATCTGGTGATAGGAGCAGATAGGACTCTGAAAGCGCTTAGGAGTAATGAGTTAGTAAAAGTTTTCTTTGCAAGCAATGCTCCTGAAGCATTGGTAAGGGATGTTGAGTATTACGCTTCTATTAGTAACATAAGTGTTGAGAAACTAAGCATCCCTAATGACGAGCTAGGAACTATTTGTAAAAAGCCTTTCTCTATTACTTGTATTGGTATGAGAAGAATTGTTGAGAAGAAGAAATATTAATATAAAATAAAAAAATGTGTTTAGAGGAGGATACAAAAATTGTTTCTGATTCTGGGATGATGAGAGGATGGGTCAAAAAATAACTTTTAATACAGAAATGCTGAAATTCATGAATTTATTTGAGACCTTGACTCATGCAAAGCTTAAGGACTGCTTTTTTGACAGGGAGAAACTCGTCTTCCTAGTCGAGCCAGGGGAGATGGGAAAGGCTCTTGGCAGGAACAAAGCTAACATTATGAAGCTTGAGAAGATGCTTAAGAGGAAGATAAAAATTGTTGAGTTCAGTCCTAACAGGTTACAATTCATAACTAATTACCTGGCTCCTCTGAGGATAATAGATATAAAAGAGGAAGGAGACCTTGTTATAATCACAGGACCGGATACAAAAACAAAGGGGTTAATAATAGGGATAAAAGCCCAGAACCTTAGGAATCTTGAGAAGATTGTTAGTAAATACTTTAAGATAGAGGAGATAAGGGTTGTATGATATTATCTTAGTTTTACCCCGCATTTTTCAAAACATTTAAAAAACCTTTCATAATTCATTGGATGAGTAAAATGGCTAAGAAGAGTAAAGGTTTGAATGCTGCTAAGAAGTTGAAGAAGAGAAGTAAAAAAGCCAGATGGCATGATAAGTGGTTTGTTAAGAAAGCTAAGAGGCTGAAAGAGAAGTCAGATCCTCTTGGAGGAGCAAGCCAAGCTTCAGGTATAGTGCTTGAGAAGGTCCAGTTAGAGGCTAAACAGCCTAATTCTGCTATGAGGAAATGTGTGAGGGTGCAGTTGGTTAAGAATGGCAAGCAAGTAACTGCTTTCTGCCCTGGTGATGGTGCTACTAAGCTGATAGATGAGCATGATGAGGTGGTTATTGAGTGTATTGGGGGTAATATGGGGCGTTCAAAAGGCGATATTCCTGGTGTGCGGTGGCAGGTTATTAAGGTTAATGATCAGAGTTTAGACGCTCTTCTTAAAGGTAAGCTTGAGAAAGCAAGAAAATAATAAGAGAAATTTTTTTTATAAACCTTTTTTTTGAGTTCATCTCAGCTTCTTAATCTTAGCAATAAAAAACCCTCCTGTATTATTGTCCTGAGGCCAGATTCTAAGACAGTGCTTAATACTCGGATTATACACATGACCTTCAAACTCTGGAATCACAGCACTCCTCTTAATATCCAAGTTTATCTTCTCAACTCTTGCACCAGGATATTTGTCAAGCAGCCAGCTAACAACCCCTTCGTTCTCCTCAGGCTCCATTGTACAGGTTGAATAAACCATAACCCCACCACGCTTTAACACTTCAAAACCACTAGCAACTAATTGTTTCTGCTGAGCAGCCAGCCTCCTGACCATGTTAGGACTCCATATCCGCAATGTTTTTAACGAGCGACGTATCGTGCCTGTGCCAGAGCAAGGAGCATCTACCAACACCTTATCGAACAGCAGAGTAGTCTTTTTAAATCTCTGCCCAGGCATCTGAGTAATAATAGCATTACTCACCCCCATCCTCTGCAGATTAATACCCAAAGCTTTTAACCTATCTCCTTGAACATCATTAGCAACCAGTAATCCTTTGTTCTGCATAAGAGCAGCTATCTGACTTGCTTTGCTACCAGGAGCAGCACACACATCCAGTACTTTGTCACCCGGTCTTGGGCTTAGCACTATAGGAGGTATCATACTTACTGCTTCTTGCACATATATATATCCTAGCTGGTGTTCTAATACGTTACCAATGTCGTATCTCTTATCATCTTGCTCTGCTTTGTAATCAATCCAGAACCCTTCCTTGCACCAAGGGATTTGTTTTAACACCCAATTCTTTTCCAGTCTCTTCTTTAGTTCTTTAATAGAAATCTTTAAGGTATTCACACGGATACTCTTTCTAATGTATGATTTTGAGTACTTAATGAACTCCTCATACCTATCTTTGAGTAAGCTCAGATACCTCTCCTTAAATTTCTCTTTTACAATGAAGTCCTTATTACCAGGTATTTCCTCCAGCATATAAGGTGAGGATGAAGAATTGCTTTAATAATTTTTGTTATATTCACCTTTATTCTTAATTAAGAAACCTCTTTGCTAGGCTTTCCTATCATGTTCTCTTATTGATCGTAAGTCTTCAATTGTGAAGAGGTAGATGCTGTTCTTATGAGTTCCTCTGAGCTTTACACCTATCTCTTTAGACAAGGCTATTTTATCAATCCTATTCACAGGAATACCTGTGAGTCTACTAATCTCCCTGGAGGTGAATATAATTCTTGCTTTCACCCCCTTAAAATCAAGGTATTTGAAGAAGGATTCTTTGTAGATATAATTCCATGTTCTCCCTCTTGTGTTTACCACTTCTAAAGCTATTGAATCCTCTTCTGCTAGATTTCTTATTATATGAAAATCCCTTATTTTAAGTCTTGCTAGTACTTCGCTTGGCAAGAAAAGATTCTCTGGGTTTAACCCGAACCTATCAAAAAAGGGCGTTCTGTAATAATCAGCATAGAACTTAATGGCATTAAGAGCTCTTCCCATCCTTTCTTTACCCATATACCTACACGCGGATACTAGCTCATCAATTGTAAGTCCTTCTTTCTCAAGAATAAAAAGATTCTTTACTAGTTTACCAAGGTCATTATCCTTACAAACACGCAGATTGTCTTTTAAATCATTAAGATCCCCTTCATTAATCATTTTATAACCATTACTCCTTAACCCATACTTATCCACGTATCTCCTGGCTGTCTTTGTACTTACTCCTAATATCTGGGCAGCCACCTCAATATCTACAAACTTCTTATACTTCATATCTAATAATTCCATTTTTTTATTAAGTGGTAGTTGATATTTATTTATAAATCAAATTATTATAAGCCGTATTATAAGCGTTTAACCATGTAAGGTCCTTGCTTCCTATACCCAAGCCTCCTATAATACTCTCTGACACCAACACCGGAGATAACAACCATCTTATTCTTACCATGCCTTCTTGCAATTCCCTCAGCTTCTCTTAATAACCTCCTCCCGAACCCTTTATGCTGAACCTTTCCCCATCCTCTAATCCTAGCAGCACTCCCATAAACATGAAGTTCTCGTATGAGAGCAGAGTGTTTTGTGATTTCATTTCTCAAAGTTTGTGATGGGAATCTCAGCCTGCAAAAACCTATAAGATTATTCTTATTAACAAGGCTGATAAAATACTCTGTTCCTCTAGAAGCTTGGTAAGTCATTATTTTTAACTTAACCCTGCCTTTAACCTCTTTATCCTTTATCTCCCTGCACCGGATACACTTACACTTACTCCCTTCCTTCCTCATCATCTCACTAATAAGCTGCCTTAGATTAGTCCTATTCACACCAGCCACTGTCATCCTAGTAGGGATATCCCTTTGAACCCTCATAATCCTAACATACTCAGGCACGCCCCTCTTGAACTCCATGATTAACCTTGCAGCTCTACTCGTGGTTAAAGGCTTGTATTCGCCCTTCCTCCACGCCTCATACAGCTTGGTTCCTTTTAACACCATGCACGGATAAAGCTTTAACATGTCAGGTCTGAAATCAGGATTCCTGAACAACTCTCTTAACCCTTCTAAGTCCTCCTTATAAGTAATTCCTGGTAATCCTAGCATTATATGATAATTAATCTTAAACCCAAGGTCCTTTAGCACCCGGGTTGCAATAATAGAGTCCTTAACACTATGCCCGCGTCTAATATTCTTAAGTGCCTTGTCATAAACACTCTGAACACCAAGCTCCACCCTTGTACAACCCAGTCTTAGCATCTGATTAGCATGTGCTAGTCCTGCATAGTCAGGTCTGGTCTCAATAGTCATCCCTACACATCTTATGTTGGATTTCTCATTAAGCCTTTGCTCTGCATTAAGTCGTTGCTCTGCTCTAAGACTACGCGTATTATGTTTCTTTAATACAAGCACTTTTCTCTGAATGCTTCTTGTCCGCCTACTACTACCCACTCTTCCTGGAAGCTCAAAGAACTCTTTGAACTTAATAATATCAAGATCTCCCTTCCTGTAAAACAACCTTGAGAAGTCATTCATAGCTTTAAAAGCATAATACACGAATTCCTCCTGGTACTCCTCTGGAAAACTAGGAAAAGTACCTCCCATTATGATAAGTTCAACCTTCTCAGGGTTTTGTCCGAGCACAACGTACTGTTCCAGCCTGTTAAATATTTGTAAGTAAGAGTCATACTTGTTCCTTATAGCTCTCATAGTAGCAGGCTCTTTACCAGTATAACTCTGAGGAACCGTGCCAAAAAAACTCTTTGGACCTCCAGGGCAAGGCGTGCACCTCCCATGAGGACACCGCAGAGGCTTAGTCATAACTGCTACTACTGCGACACCGCTAATCGTTCTTGTTGGCTTGGTATAAAGGTACTTTCTTAAGAAACCAACCTCATCTTTATCAGCATGCATTAATATCTCAATATCAGTTGGTATCCTCATTAGTTTATGCTTAGCGCAAAGCCTAACCTTCTCTTTTGAAAGCTTAGTCTTTGAAGGCTTGTTCTGCTTAACATACCCAATTATTTCCTTGAAAAAAACGTTTTCTTGCATTGCCTTTCCTTAATAAGAATTTCCCAAACATTTAAAAACATACTCTTTTAAGTAGTTATACACAATGCTCGTCTTAATCCTCTTACTCCTCATAGGACTCATCCTCCTATGGGTCGGCTCTGACTTCGTTATTGAGAGTGCTAAGAGTCTTGCTCATAAGCTCGGATTATCCCATGTGTTCATTGGCTTAACAATTGTAAGTATTGGGACTTCATTACCAGAAATATTCACTAATGTTTATTCAAGCATTTCTAATCTTAAAGGCATGCCTGCTAGTGGCATAGCAGTAGGTATTAATATTGGTTCTTCTATTGGTCAGCTCACCCTCATAGTCGGACTTGTTGCTTTGGCATCCACTCTGCGCACAACTCAGAAATCCTTGGAGCGACAAGGAACTTTTATTTTGTTCTCAATCTTACTGCTTCTCATCATGGGCATGAACGGCTTTATCTCAAGAACTGAAGGAATAATCCTAATCCTTGCTTTTATTACTTACATATTTATTCTGAGCAGAGAGGAGAGAGGAAGGAAGAAGAAGAGGGATGAGCATAAGAGGTTTTTACTAGAAGAGCCTCTTGGTGCTGTTGAGTTCAGAACAGAAAAACTAAGAAGGCAGCCCGTTATTATAAGCCTTTTTATGCTCGGAGGTCTTGGCTTATTAATTCTTGGAAGCAAGTTAGTGGTCGAAAATGCTCTTAGAATAACTGAGGTTCTTAACCTGACTCAGACCTTTACAGGTGTTATTATTATCAGTGTGGGCGGCTTCTTGCCTGAGCTATCAACAGCACTTAAAGGTATTATACGAAAAGCTCATGGCATATCCTTAGGAACCCTTATTGGTTCTAACATTACTAATCCCCTCTTCTCAATGGGTTTAGGCGCTGTTATTTCCGGGCTGCGCTTTAATAAAAGCCTGTTAGTGTTTGAGCTTCCTTTCTGGGCCTTCACAGTGCTCATAGTTGTACGCCTCTTAAAAAGGAATATGAGGGTTGAGTATCATGAGAGAAGAGAAGGGATTATCCTTGTCGGGCTTTACTTCTTTTTCGTGTTAATGAAAGTAGTGTTCTTTAGACATGTATAGGTCTAACTATCTACTTTACCTTTAACATAAATAAATTATTTAAATAAATATATTTAAATAAATAAGTTTCTAAGCCTTCTGTTTTTTTATTTGACCTTTTTTTAGTTTTCTTGCAAAGACCTTTCTTAGCTCATCAAACACGATAATACTTAGACTTAGAAGAACCACACCCCCCCACTCTTTTAATGACAGGGCTGTTGTCTTGAATATTCCCTGTAGGAAGGGGACCTGGATTACCATTACTTGAAGGATGATTGATACTAGTACTGCGTAAATGACGTATTTATTAGAAAGCGGTCTTAACTTGAATATTGATTTTGTCTCATGCCTGCAGTTAAACACATTAGCTAGTTGGAAGAATACCAGCACAGTAAAAGCCATAGTTCTTGCTTTGACAGGGTCGTCAATGTTCATCATGAACATGAGCAGGGTTCCACCACCTATTATTATGCCTGTGATTAGCCAGTGCACGAATCGTTTAGAACTAATAATTCTTTGTTTGGGATTCCTAGGGGGTCTGCTCATAATACCCTTTTCCGGGGGCTCAACTCCCAGGGCTAGTGCTGGGAGCACATCTGTACCAAGGTTAATCCAGAGTATCTGTACAGCTGTGACTATGAAGTGTTTCGGTATGACTAGCATTGCTAGGAGGATTGCTATTATCTCGCCTAGGTTAGTTGAGAACATGTACCTTATGAACTTGGTAATATTAGAGTAGATGCTTCTTCCTTCTTCTATAGCATTAACAATGGTTGAGAATGAGTCATCTGTTAGTACCATCTCACTGGCTTCTTTACTAACATCAGTGCCTGTTATGCCCATTGCAACACCAATATCAGCTTTTTTAAGAGCAGGAGCATCATTAACACCATCACCTGTTACTGCTACTATTTCTCCTTGCTTCATAAGAAGGCTTACTATTCTCATCTTATGCTCAGCACTAACCCTTGCGAATATTACTTCTTCTCTCAGAGCAAAGCTTAGTGCTTGGTCATTCATCTTATCAAGCTCCACTCCTTTGATAATCCTAGTCTTCTCAGTTGCAAGCCCTACTTCTTTTGCAATTGCTCTTGCTGTTAAGCCGTGGTCACCTGTCACAACGAATATCTTTATACCTGCTTCTTTGCACTTAGTAACCGCTTCTTTCACCTCTGGTCTAGGGGGGTCTATCATTCCTTGCAACCCAATGAATACGAAGTCTTGTTCCTTAATCTTACTATAATCATAATCATGCTGTTCGCTTCCTCCCAGTCTTTTATAAGCAAAACCAAGCACCCTTAATGCTCTCTCAGCCATTTCCCTACTAATAACCTTGATATCCTCTTTTTCTTTTTCACTTAGTTCCCTTACCTTACCATTAACTTCTATGTAAGAACACTTCTCAAGCACGACCTTGGTGGCGCCTTTCATAAAAGCAATCACTTCTTCTTTGCCCTCATACCCGCCTTTATCCTTGTTTTTACTTTTATGTTTATCCTTGTACTTATGAATCGTTATCATTCGCTTGGTATCACTGCTAAAAGGAATCTCGTATATCCTCTTATAAGCCGCTCTTTCTTGTTCCTGATTAAAACCAGCTTTTACTGCGCTAACCACGAGTGCGCCTTCTGTAGGGTCACCCACAATCACCCATTTATCTTTGCCTTCTTTTTGAAGAACAGCGTTGTTGCATAAGAGGCCTGTTCTTAGAATCTTCTTAAAGCTTTCATCCTTATCATAATCAGAGTAATAATTATCCTTGTACAGGAATCCTCCTCTTGGCTCATACCCTTCGCCTTCAACACTTATCATCTTATTATTAACCCATATCCTCTTCACAGTCATCTCGTTCTTGGTAAGCGTACCTGTCTTGTCAGTGCATATCACAGTAGTGCTGCCCAGAGTCTCAACACTTGATAATTTCCTGATAATAGCTTTCCTTTTAGCCATTCTCTGAACTCCGAGAGCCAGAGCAATAGTCATGGTAGCTGGTAATCCTTCAGGCACAGCAGCCACTCCTAGGCTCACTGCGAATAAGAACATGTCAAATAAGTTATTGCCACTTAATAAGCCTAATAAGAAGACTGCTGCGCAGATTATAAGAGCGGCTTTTGCTATGAACTTACCCACCCTTACCAACTCTTTTTGTAAAGGACTCTTTTCTTCTTTTATGCCTGCTGTTAATCCTGCTATTCTCCCGAACTCTGTGTGTATACCAGTAGCAGTAACAACTGCTTTTGCTCTGCCACTAGTAATAGTTGTGCCCATGAATACCATGTTATGCCTGTCTCCAAGAGCCACTTCTCTTGACCCAATAACCGCCTCGTTCTTAGCCCTCGGAATACTCTCTCCTGTTAGCACTGCTTCATCAACTTTAAGCATAGCAGCTTCTATTATCCTAGCATCAGCCGGGACTTTGCTTCCTTCCTCGAGTATTAGGATGTCGCCGGGAACAAGCTCTTCTGCACTAATTCTTTGCTCCTTACCGTTCCTTATGACAAGGGCGTGAGGAGTCATCATTTTCTTCAATGCTTCAATGGCTTTCTCTGCTTTGTACTCTTGGAACACCCCTATAATCGCGTTAAGAACAACAATGAATAATATGATGCTGGCATCAATGGTTTCTCCGAGAAGGAAAGCAATAATCGCTGCTATTATCAGGATTATAATCATTAACTCCTTGAACTGCTCTGCAAACCTATGCCATACGGTTACTTTTTTCTTTACAGCAAGCTTGTTCTTACCGAACTTCTTAAGTCTGAACTCAACTTCCTTTGTGGTAAGACCATCATGCTCCGACGTGGCGAAGTGCTTAATTACCTCTTCAGAAGGCATAGCATAATACTTATCATCATAGTTATCGGAGTGCAATTAAGGCTCACCTCTTTTTTCACACCTTTTATTTGTTTTTTTCTCTTCTGTTTTTTTCTCTTCTGTTTTTCTTCTCTTCTTTTTCTTTTAATCTTTAAACTGGACTGGTAGGAGGAATTTATTAATGTTTTGCTTATTCATTATTTTTTCATCTCTTTTTTTATATCACTAATACAAAAACCGCCATCTTTATATATGATAACTACCCTGTGTGGTGTAAGAGACGAAAAAAGAGGGGTGGGTGTTGAACAAGAACATCTTTTTAATAGGTGTAGTACTGGTTATGTTCTTATTCAGCATGGGTTCTTCTTCTGCTCAGTGCACTCCTTCTACTACTCCGAGGATTAAGCGGATTAATTATTTTGAATTAGCAGAGGATGCTTTGTTCAAGTACGATTTTAATCTTAGCAACATGGATGAGAAAGGAGTGTCTTATGCTTATGCTTTGCTTGACAAGCAGCTCACAGGGATAAGTATTAGTGATGATGGCGTTCTTGTTTTCAAGCCAAGCAGCGATGATATTGGTGTTTCAAGAATAGGAGTGATTGCTGTTAAGGAGGCATGCGCTGATACACTAATAGTCACTCTTAAGATTCTTGATAAGCCGGATATTACTTTTTATGAGCCCAGGAACTCTTCTCTTCAAGTTAATCAGACACAAACCATTGTTTTTAAGGTGAGAGCCGAGGACAGGGATGCTAATGAAACTCTTGGTTACGAGTGGTTTCTTGACAGGAGCCTTATAAATGGTTCTATTAACAAGACCACGCTTGTTTTCAGACCGGGGTACGAGTTATCCGGTGTTCACACAATCAGTGTGAGAATAACTGATTCTCATAACCTATCAACCACTAAGGAATGGAATGTCCAAGTAGCAAGGGTTAACAGAGCTCCGGTGCTATTATTTGAAGTGCCTGGTTTCATGGTTTTTAAGAACACAGCAAGCGGTGCTTATAATCTTAATGACTACTTTGATGATCCTGATGGAGGACCTCTAAGCTTCTCATACAAACAAGTACGCCCTGCTTTTGAATTACCAGGCGTGGTGTACGCTAATATTAGTGTGAATATTGATGAAACCGGTTTTGTATCTTATAATCCTGGTCTTGACACTAAAGGGTATGCTTATTTTGTATTCAGAGCTCATGATATTCTGAATAAGAGTGCTGAGAGTAATATTGTAAGGGTTGATGTTATTAGTTCTGATAAGTTCTCTATGATGAGGAATTCTTCTGTAACGGATTACTGCGGTGACTTTGTTTGTAGCATGGTAGAGGACTGTCATACCTGTCCTTTTGATTGTGGCTTATGCAAGGACCAAGAGCCTGTTGGGTGTATGCCTGATTGGAATTGCTCTGATTGGAGTCCTTGCTTGCCAGCAGGCTTTATGATTAGGAACTGCACTGATCTTGCTAATTGTGGTGATAATAGGACTAAGCCTGATGAGGTAATAAGATGTGAGTACACTGCGAGGTGTGATGATGGCTTGAAAAACGGGGTTGAGGAGGGTGTTGATTGTGGTGGTCCTTGCGAGCCTTGTCCGCGTTGTGATGACGGTGTTCAGAATCAGGGCGAGCTAGGTGTTGATTGCGGCGGCCCATGTGCTAAGCCGTGTCCGAGCTGCGATGATGGTATTAAGAACCAGAATGAGAGTGATGTTGATTGTGGTGGTCCTTGTCCTGGGTGCCCTGGGGGTAAGAGTTGCTTAAAGAATAAGGACTGTGATAGTTTGAGATGCGAGTACTTGGTATGTACTTTTCCGAGTTGTGATGATGGTATAAGAAATCAGGGCGAGTCAGGTGTTGATTGTGGTGGTCCTTGTCCTAAGCCGTGCGGGAATTGCTCTGATGGTGTTCAGAATCAGGGCGAGTCAGGTGTTGATTGTGGTGGTCCTTGCGAGCCTTGTCCGAGTTGTGATGACGGTTTGAAGAACGGCGGTGAATGGCTTGTTGATTGCGGGGGTGAGTGCAGGAGGTGTGGTTTTAGTGATTATTTTCAGGCTTATATTGTGTTCTTTATAGTCTTGTTTGTTATCCTAGGGTTCATACCTCTTGTGATTATTAGTTATTTATTATTCTTACTTGCTCATCCTGAGAGGGCGAGGGCTTTGTACGAGCATAACACGAGCTTTACATTATTGGTTGAGGCCAACAGGTTTTTTAGGAAGCTCAGAAAGCTAAGAAATAAGAGTGTTGTTATTAGTGAGGATGTGGCAAAGAATTTTATGAGTGAACTCTCAGAGCTTAGTACAAGATCAGAGATTAATGATAAGGAGTTATATGAGAGGATCCTACGAATATATTCTGCTCTGCTCGGCTTGCCAGAAGAGTTTGATGATAATATTTTTAACATGAAGCTCAGAGCTTCGAACATACCGTTACTCCTGAAAATATTATTTGCTGGTTTTTATAAGAAAGCAGAGATACTGCCCATAGCGAGTTTTGTTGCTAGAGAGCAGAAATTGGATATGATAGTTGAGCTTAGGTTCTTGCTAAGCGAGCTCGTTAAGGGTTGAGTCCGGAAAATAGGTTAGCGCCAGATTTTATAGGGGTATAAACCTGTTAGTATTGTGAAAAACCAGTATAAAACTATTAGTATAAATATTTATATATAACATCTTTATTCTGAGTTCTTTATTATGAGAATAATCGCTGATTTACATCTTCATTCCCGATACTCAAGGGCTTGTAGTTCTGAATTGAATATTCTTAATCTTGAGAAGTGGGCTAAGGTTAAAGGTGTGGGTTTGCTTGGAAGCGCTGATTTTTGTCATCCTAAATGGTTTGCTGAGTTAAGAAAAGAGTTAAGAGAGGATGGTACTGGTATTCTAAGAACAAAGAATGGTTTTCCTTTTGTGCTTCAGAATGAGATAAGCTTAATATATACTCAGGGTTATAAGGGGAGGCGTATTCATCTTGTTGTTCTTGCCCCTAGTTTCGAAGTGGTTGAGCAGATCACTGAGTATCTTAAGTCTAAGGGGAGGGTTGATTATGATGGTAGGCCTATGTTTAATATTACTTGCTCTGAGTTTGTTGAGGCTATGATGAGTATTAGCAAGGATATTGAGGTGATTCCTGCTCATGTCTGGACGCCGTGGTATGGCTTGTTTGGAAGTAAGACCGGGTTTGATAGTGTGGAGGAGGCTTTTGGTAGTGCAGCGAAGTATATTCATGCTCTTGAAACAGGTCTGAGTAGTGATCCTGAGATGAATTGGCGGTTGTCAAGACTTGATAATTATAACCTGGTTAGTTTTTCTGATAGTCATAGTTTCTGGCCGTGGAGGCTTGGGAGGGAGGCAACGGTTTTTGAGTTTAACCATTTGACTTATGAGAATCTTATCAGGGCTATTCGGACTGGGAGGGGTTTGGTTGAGACTATTGAGGTTGATCCTGGTTATGGTAAGTATCATTTTGATGGGCATAGGAATTGTAATGTTGTTCTTAGTCCTGAGCAGGCTAAGAAGCATAATAATATTTGTCCTGTTTGTAAGAAGCCTTTGACTATTGGGGTGTTGCACAGAGTTGATGATCTTGCTGATAGGACTGTTGGTGAGAAGCCGCAGAGTGCTAAGCCTTTTAGAAGAATAATTCCGCTTCATGAACTTCTTTCTGTTGTGCTGAAGAGCGGTATGGCTACTAAGAGGGTTTGGGCTAAGTATTATGAGGTGTTAAGGGCTGGTAAGAATGAGTTTGATGTTTTGCTTAATGTTTCTAGGGAAGAATTATTAAAAGTTGCTGATGAAGAGCTTGTTGATGTAATCCTTAAGAACAGAGAAGGAAAACTTGAGATAAAGCCTGGCTTTGATGGTGAGTACGGTGTTCTTATGATTAGGCGTGGTGGGGTAAGAGTTGAAGATTATGATGAAGAATCGAAGTCATATGAGACAAAGAGAACTCAGACAGAATTAGGGAGGTATTTCTAGACTTTTACAAAAACGTGATTAGGTTTTTTTTGTTAGAATCCTCTATATTATTTTCTATATAGAAATAAAAAGTCGTAAAAAAAAAGAAAAGAATTGCGTAAAGAGGGGGTGCGTTCTCTTCAACTCATTTTCCTTTATTAGAACTAAAAAAAGAAGAAAGCACCCCCTTTGCGATAGTATTACAGAATAAGAAAAAGCATAGTCACAATCAACACAGCCAGAATAAGGAGAATCAGATATCTCAGAATAGCTCTGTTAACATAATTCATACCAAAAACCTCCTTAAAAAAATTCTTTTTTAATACAAGGTGTATTAAAAGGAGTCTAGAAGGTGTAGCAACTTTATTCCTGTTTCTTCCTGAACCGCATACGAGTTGTCCTTAGCAAATCATCTATCCTTCTCTTAAGCAGATTCTTAATTATGTACTTCCTAACACAGCCTATGCTAGAAGGATTGCTTTCACAAAAAATTTCGCCTGTCTCTGTTACTGTGATCACCTCTCCGTCTTCGAATTCGCGACCACAATTAGCACACCTACTTTCAAAACCATCATACTCCTTGACTTCTGAACAACTCATATTAAAACCTCCCCTTAATAACATCATGCTAAGCCATAATGCTTAGCAATTTCTAAGAAGCGTAACGCTTCCATAATCCTTTGTTCCTCTTCTCTTGTTAACATTTTTTCACCTCCTTTTTTCTAGAAAAAATAAATCTTTTTATCTTGATTTGTTCTGAGAGGAAAAGCGTCTTTTTCCTCCGTGGTTTATAACAATTCCTAGACACCTCCCCTTTGTATACCACGCTCTTATCTTGTTCTTTGTGTGTTTAAAGATGAGTTGCTTCTTGTGATAATTCTTTTTCTTCTTAGAATTCATAATTAAGCCTCCCCTTCTCCTTCTTCAATACCGCTGACTTCTTCGGTTAGGAGTCTGAGCTCCTCAGACACCCTCCTAAATCGTTCCCGGCATGCCTCGCAGTTATCAATTATCTTTCTCATCACTTCTTCCTCTGCTTTTCCTAGTTTCCCAGCGATAAAAGCTGCTATTGTTGCCTCATCTAAGTAGTGTGAGCACGCCTCCTCTTCCCTCATAGAAAGAGGTGTGTTGCTGAGAAAAACATTGCTATGCGGAGTAAAAAGTGATCCTTTTTTAAAATCTTTCATAAAATCATCCTCCTTTTTTCTTTAAGCTCTCTTTTCCCCTTTTTTTATTCTGAAAAGAATAGTGGGTTATACAGACAGAAGTTGTTATCACAGGAATAACACTTTTGGTTTCTGGGAATCTCTGTTTTACCAAAGATTTCTCCTAGAGAAAGAAGTGGTTTTTCCTCTCTGGTTTCTTCTTTTCGTTGTTTAAAACCCTTTTCTTGCATAATAAATTAAACCTCCTTCGCGACCAGCGGTCTTAAATCTTAGTTCACCTGTTCAGCAGGTACCTGCCGAACAAGAATCCTGTGAGGAACACAAAGCTCATGAAAATCATGAACCAAGTTATCCTCTTAAATTGATTGTTCCCTCCTAGCCAGCCACATAAGGATACGACTCCTAACAAGCAGGAAGTAATTATTAGTACTTCCTCCTTTTCATAGCTCACAAACACTAATAAGAATGCGATGACTAGGAATAACAAACCAAGCCCTAATAAGAATTTTCTCCTCATAACTAACACTCTCCTTTCCATGCATTACTTTTTGGTGTCAATATGGAACCAGGAGCTCAACTTATCTAAGATTTTATAACTGACAAGAGCTAATATTGATGAGACTAAGATGGTTTTGACAATCATAACAACTGTTGTTGTTTCTACCTTGGCTCCGCTGATAAGCAGACTGAGAAGTGTGAAGGAGAAGAGTAAGCTGATAGCAGAGGAACAAATAACGAGGACGATTAGAAGGAGTTGGAGTATAAATTTAAGTGTTTTCCTAAACATTTCTTTCCTCCTTTTTCTTTCTTTCATTAATTTTTTTAGTTAGAAGCATTTTTTGGGGGGGTGCTCAGGGGGCTTCTTTTTCTACGAGGAGCGTTTTTGAGGGGAGGGATAAAAAAGGTGGGTTGATGGACGCCTTGAAATGGAACAGACTCCAGGTGCTTAAAAATTTTTGAGGGGCGGAACTCCTCGTATAAGACCCTAGAATGCCCCCTGAGCATTATACTACAATTACTCTAACTCCTCTCTTGCCTCATTCTTTCCTTTCTTCTTAACTCTTCTTAACTCCTCGTACCGCACTAACTCGAACCTCTTAACCTTCTTGTACTTGTTCAGAGAAGCCACTTTCTCCTTGATAACCACTACTGCGTCAGCGTCTGGAGGTATTGTGTCCGGCGGATTCTTAAGAGCCTCTTTGAGGAAGCACAACCTCTTATCATTCCTAAGAGTGATCTCCACAAAGCCTCCTTTGATGGTCCAGTCTCTGATAAGTAAGACTTTTTTTCTCCACAGGCCAAGCCAGATATTATTCTTTGGTAAGCCCAGGGCAGCAAAGTACCCTGCTGTGAAGCCAAGAATAATCGCGGCTGTAAGCCCGAGGAGAATTAGAATAGTTGAAGTATCAAACACTTCTCACCTCCTTTTCTTTGATTATTATACTATACTACGCACTCTTAAACCGATTAATACTTCGCTTATGAACCAACCTGCTAACCAGCTAGGTGCGAACCAAGAGCAGAACATGGTCTTTGTGAAAACACCGAAGAAGAAGCAGGGTAACAGTATGATCCAAGGAGTGGAGTATAATAGGGCGCGCCACCTCGGTCGTAGCAGGTGAATAGGTGTTTCTACACAGAACTTGATGAATGAGAGCAGGAAGAATACTATGACGTATAACAAGAGAATACTAATCACACTCATACCTTGCCTCCTTTTCTTCCAAATAATCCTTTTTTTATTTTCTCTCTTCTCATCTTAACCATTACCATAATAATCCTGGTTATTACTACTGCCAACACCATCCCGAAACCAGTAAGAAAATAAGCTCCTTCTTCCCCCTTTAATAGAATCATCATAAAATCATAAATCAGCGTGATTATGACTGCAATGATGATGAATACTATCACTCCGAAGAAGAGTAGCACTATCACGGATGAGATTCTATTCAGTTCTTGACTCAGTTCTTGAAATAATTCGTTGTTTTTGATTTTGTCCTTTATCAACCAAGTCCATAGATACACAATTGAGGAACAAAGGAGTACTCCACCTACGAATATCAAGCCTCTTAGTACACTAGGTAACAGTAATATATAGAACGCTTTTTCAGTCAGAAAATCTGCTTCTATAGGCAAACCCAGTAATAAGAACACAACCACAATAAAAATTATTTCGTATGGGAAGTAGGTCTTGTCGTTAAAACACATGTGTTTTTTACTCCTTTCTTTCAAAGTTTTTAATATTCTTTTCTTCTTTTTTCTTTTTATGATATCTTTCTTCTATACTCACACCTCCTCTTCATTCTTGTTTTCTCTCTTTTACTTCTGACTTGGTTCCTCTTTTTTCCCAACGCAAGACGTTATCCACTGGTTTAACATGGTAATAGTTCTCGAGGTGCGTGCGCCTCACATGTAAATCTCCGCTTTCAACTAGGTGGCTGAGGACTTTCTTGAAGTCCGAGCCGTTGTATAACAAGAAGCTTTGTCTTCTTAACTCCTCCATTATACATGACTCCTTTACCCCGACACGACTAACATCTTCGCTTTCTTCAAGATTAGCATTAATAATCCTTATTATCTCAGGTCCCAAGTCTTTTTGATATATTCGTTTTATTCTAATATCCTGTATTTTAAACCTCCTTATTTGTGTTACTTTAACATTCATTCTGAACATCCTTTTTTATTTTCAATTATTCTTTTTTTACCTCCTCACTCCCTTTGCTCCCAGGCCGGTTTATTATATCAACAACCTTGCTTCCTAAGCGGATAACAATGCATGACCGACCCTCTTCTTCGCAACAAGAGAGTATCCTTAACTTTTCGAGTAACCTCTTAATATTATTATTCACTCGATGGTTTTTCATACATACCTCCATTTAAGTTAGATTTTTTATTCTCAAAAATTCCTAAAAGATTTCTTTTTTACGTTAACAACATACGGAGAACAGATGAAAGCGGACCGAAAGCTGTTACCATTAAAAGGATTATGAGCGCTACGATTAGTACGGTTAGAGTGGTTTCCTTAGCTTCTCTTTTTTGTTCACTCAGAATGTGATTAGGGGTTTTGTGATGTCCTTTGATTTTTTGCAGGGTGTTTTTCAGATTGTTTTTTGTCGAAAGTAATAAACAGAATCCCATTCCTCCTCCGAATACCGAAGTGAAAAAGACGCCTGTGAAGTTGGTAAGGCCTAGTGGTTCTTCGAGGTTGAATAAGGGCAGGAAGGCTGGTTGAACGATGTGTATTAATGTTGTTACTATGAACGGGATTGCTAATGCAAATGCAACTCGGGATTCTTTCTTACACAGCTCTGCTGTAATCATAATAGTGTAGATGTCTGAGAGAGAGTCCTCGGCAGTGACTGCTTCGCTAGGAAACCTATTAATTCTCTTTGTGACTCTGACGAACTCAAAGATTATCGCCAGAGCAAAGACAACGAAGATAAGAAAAAATAAAATCATTTTTTCCTCCTTTTTCTCCTTTTTTCTTTAAGACCTTTAGAATTTGCCTAGGAGTCTTAGGACGCCCATCCTTACTACACTAACACCCGCAAGGATTCCGAGTATAAGAACTACGCGGTCCCCTGATTTATGTGTGGATTTATACAGGAAGATGAGATAGGCTATGCCTATGACTCCTATTGCTACGAGGATTAAGCCTGTGATTAAACTCATTTTTTTCCTCCTATTCTCTATTAGTTTTTTTATCCTTCTTTTTTAGGCTGTATATCTCATAGAAACCTGCCTTCTTTGGTAATATTACTGTTAGGTTCTGCTCTAAAACTCCTACATTCACAAAGTCTTGGAGGATTTTGTTCATTCTTTCAGCTTGGCGACCCTTTAATAATAATTCTTTGAAGCCTATCACGTCGTGGCTTATCTTCTCCCCCCGCCATAATTTCTGGTTGGTTTTTCTTTCATTCCACCAGTTGCCTCGTAGTTCGTAAGAGTAGACTATTACGTTAGTTTGTCTTGCTAAGATATTGATAAGTTCTACCACGCTCGCAGGCGTGATTTCTGTTACCCTTGATTCATGCCCTTTCATAACCGCTTCTCTGAACGCCTCTGCTTCTTCCTGTGTTGGCCATAGGAGTTGTAATAAGTCTTCAGAAGAATCCTTGTTTTTTTGAGTCATAAAAAAACCTCCTTTAAAAATAATTTTTTTGTTTTTTTCTTTTTAACCTAAAAAACTTTTTTAGAAGAAATTTCTTTTTTATTTTATCACCTCCTTTTTTTGGATTATAAGAATTAATTTTCCTTAAATCTTGTTTTTTCCTGGTTTTCCGGGTTTCTCCTTGGAGAATTTAATTTTTTTAGAATTCGGTATAGAGCGACATCTACTTTGAGTCCCAACCCTGATATTGGTTTTGAGTTGTGAAAACAGGTTTTTCCTGGTTTTCCAAGGTTTTTCTGTGTTCTGGTATTCCTGGTTTTTTCTTTGGTTTTTTTTATGGCTGTGTTCTAGCTCAGAGTTCTGGGTTGGGGGGTTTTGCTTTATTTCGAACAGTTGTTCTGAAATAATTTTTTTGTTGCGTTCAAGCAAAGGTTTTTTTGGTTTTTTTGGGATTTAAGGAACATGAATTTTTTTAAGTTGTTACGCATATTTCTCTTGCGGGGAGGAGGAGTTTCCTCCATCCTTTATGGTTTTTTTCTTCTTTTTCTATTATTAGTCCTTTTTCTAGGAGTGCTTTTTTTATCTGGTTGCCTTTCCTTGCGCTTAAGCCTAGTTTCTTGTAGGCTTGGCTTACGCTTAGTTCTTCTTTTTGTATTAAGTCTAGGAATGCTTTTTCTTGGTCTGATATTTTTTCTTTAATTATTTCTTTGTATGTTTGTGGTTCTTTGTTAATATGAATCTCTTTTAGTTCGTTGGGTGTGGTGTTCACGCCGCTCGTATAGTATGTTCGTTGTAGGTTTATTAACTCTTGGTTTATTGTTTCTTCTTTGCTGTTCTCTATTGCTTTTCTTAGCTTGTATTCCTTGATGTACTTGGTCATTCTGTTTATCACGTATTCGTTGCTGACGTTCTGTCTTTTTAATGGGATGAACGGGATTTTTATGAGGAATGGTTCGTTGTATCTTTCTGCTAGTCTTACAATGGCTTGTCCTACGTCTAGCATTGAGAAGTAGTTTCTGTGTTCTCTTAGCTGGGTGATTGTGCTTATTACTTCTACGTCTTTTGGGAGGATTTGTTGGAATGCTATGATGCATGCGCTGTTTCCTATTACTGTTTCTGAGAGTTTTGATACGTGTTGGTCTAGGCATATTAGGCTTTCGCCGTATTCTCTCATCTCTCGGTATATCATGTCTGTTACTGTTTCTTTGAGGTAGACTGGTTTGTCTCTTAGGAATATGTTGTGTGCTTCGTCTACGATTATTGCGTGTTTGAAGACGTCTGTTATCATGTTCATGTTCTTTTTTAGTTTGTAAATATAGGTTAGTAGGTATTCGCAGAAGAATTTTTTTTGTGTGTTGTTGAGGGAGTACATTTCAAAGATTACTTTTTTGTCTAGGAGTTCTTCTACTGTCATTTCTTCTGGTCCTTTGGTGCATAGGCATTTACCGTAGTCTCCGAAGGTAAGTGTGTGTGCTATTCTCACAGCGCTTGTTAGCCATTCTGTTTCTCTTCTTTTTGTTCTGTTCTCTGTTTCTTTTTCTAGTAGTCTGTCTAGTATCTGGTACCAGGTGGGGTAGTTTTCTGAGCCTTGGTATACTTTGAAGTCTTTGAAGGCTTGGTCTAGGGTTTCTGCTAGGATCTTTGCTGTGCCGTGGCTTGCGTTGAAGCTCTCAATTATTATGTCTGTTAGTATGCTTATCCATTCTTTTGGAGGTACTCCTCTGGGTGGTTTGTTTATGTTTACTTTGAAGCTGTTGCTTATGGTTTCGTTGCCTACTGTGAAGAGGAGTATTTCTGGGTCTATTAGCATTAGGGGTCTGAAGCTTTTCTTCCAGTCCATTACTAGGAATGGTTTCTTTTTTACTATGAAGTTTCTTATTAGTTGGAATGCTAGTGTGGTTTTTCCTGAGCCGCTCATTCCTGTTATGCATACGTGTCTCTGCCAGTCTTGTTCTCTTAGGTTGAAGGTGTAGAGGTCTTGGTTAGCGTAGCTTACGATGCCTAGGGGGTAGTCTCCTCTTACTAGTTGTTTTGCTGGTGGTTCTAGTAGGATTTGGTCTTTTAGTACTGCGTGGCTTACGTATTTGATGTAGAGGGCGTGTATGAATTGTGCGATCTCTCTTTTTTTGTCTGGCTCGTCGGTGAATGTGTAGTTCATGTAGAGTTTGTCTATTTTGGTTCCTAGGATTGGTTTGAGTTTTTTGCACATCTCCTCTATTGTTGTTAGGGTTTGCATTTTTCTTCTTTTTTTCTTCTTTTTTTTAGAGGTTGATCATGCTTTCAAGAGCGTTGATTCCGTTCTTTTTTTCTCTGAATTCTCTTAGGTGTTCTCTGAGTTCTTTTTTGAGGTTGGATATGTCTCTCCATGCGTTGAGTTTTTCTTTTGCTTTGGCTTCTTCTATTTCTACGAGTTTTCTTTTTATTTCTACTATTTCTTCTGGGCTTAGTTCGTCTTGTTTTTCTGTTAAGAAGTTGTTGATTTTGATGGAAATGTTTTCTAGGTCGTTGAAGATTTCGTCTCTTAGTTTTTTTCTTTCTTCTATGAGGTTTTGGATGTCTTCTATTACTTCTTTTATTGAGTTTAGTTTTTTGTCTTGGATGTCTTTGAATATGTATTCGATTTCTAGTTTGTTATCTTCTTTTTTTTTCTTCATTAGGATGTAGCAGTCGTCTAGTTCTTGTATGAATCCTTTGAGTAGGTTTGAGTATTGCATTTTGGTCATTTGCACAACCCCCTTAATAAGTATCCACTTATGAGTAGCAAAATGTTATTTGTTGTTATTTATAAATGTTTCGGAAATTAGCGGAAAATCCACGGAAAATAATGAATTCGTAACTCTCAACCATTAAAAACCTAGGAATGACTGGCTATGACAACACTATCCTAAACCCCACACCACTCCACCTGACACAACACTGAGAAGACTCTTAAATGGTTTTCCACCCTGGAAAAACCAGAACACCTATTCATCCTCCTCGTTCTTGTTTTCCTTCCTTGTCTCTTTCTTTATACTCCATGCTTTTTTCTTTTTCTTCATCCTTCTCTATGCTCCTGACTCTGCAGACCCCACTCAAAATGGCAATGCTTGCTTAAACAAAAGAAGTGAAGTCTCTGAGGCTTAGCCGTGTCACCTGGAGTGTGAAGAATACTAATCCAATCCCCTTTTCTAAGCTTACACCCGCAATAACTACACCTAATACTCTTCTCCTTAACAAAATCTTCAGCCCTATGCTTATATTCATCTATCTCATCTCCAGAAACATAATAATTAGTGTATCCTAATCTTATCTTTAAGCTTCTCATAAGACTTCACGCCAGCGGCAGGATTCGAACCTGCAACTCCCGAAGGAACCGGTTAACCCGATTTTATTCGAGACCGGCGCAATACCAGGTTATGCGACGCTGGCGTTTTTCAAAGAGGAAAGATTTTCTTAATTAAAAAATGTTTCTGTTTATAATTCTTGTAATTAAAATAATACTTATACAGAAACCAAAATGGATTAATAAAGAGAAATAAAAAAAGAAAAAAGAGAGTTATAAATTTATATATTTATGCAGGCACTCGGAATATGGGCGGCCTATTCTTATCAAGCACAGTTACCTTGAATGTCTGTTTTGCCTCGTACTCACCGTCACTCACAATCACTGTTACTGTGTACTCCCCGGCGTCATCGTATGTGGTGGTATAAGTCTGGCTGTTCATCCACCCCGTAACCGTTACTGTAAGCTCATCTCCTTCTCTATCACTAGCATCCACTGGTATATTTATTGTTTCGCCTTCATACACAGTTATGTCATTAATCCTCTTAAGCACAGGCGGGGTGTTCTTCTGAGTGACTATTATCGTGAAGTCCTTCTTAGCGGTTCCTTTTCCGTCACTCGCAATAATGCTTGCTTTGTAAGTGCCAGCATCCCCTATTTTAGTCTTCCAGATGCCTTTCTCATTAAGAGGCTCTGAGAATGTAATGCTCATCTCGTCTCCGTCTGGATCACTTACTTCTGGGCTTATAGAAACTATTTCTGTCTCCATCACTGTTATTTCTTCTGGCACTCCTGTTATTTCTGGGGCTCTATTCACATCAATCACTCTTATTCTTATCACTGCTTCGGATTCTTTCTCTTTATCCCTTGCTTTTATCTGTACTGTGTATTCGCCTGCATCGTCATAAGTAGTCTTATAAACAGGTCCTTTCATAAAACCAGAGTATTCTACCACTACGGATTCGCCTTCTGGGTCGTAAATATTACAATCAAGCCTTATAGTCTCTCCTTCTTTAACAACAACTTCTTCTGGGCACTCCACTACAGGGGCTTTGTTAGCTTTGTGAATTATTACTAACACGTCTTCACTCGTATTATCCTTACCATCACTTGCTGTGACTGTTACTAAGTACTGCCCTGCATCTCCTTCTTTTGTCTGCCATCTGCCGTTCTCATTAAATGGTTCTGTGAAGTAGTAGTATACCCTATCCCCATCAGGATCTATTGCTTGTGGCTTAAGCTCTACAAGGTCTCCTTCAGTAGCTTCTATTATGATTCCTTCTTCAGGTATCATGACTTCTTCTTCTGGAACACTCCTGTTCTCCCCAGGGGTTATTTCTCCTATATCTACTGGGAACTCCTTGGATTGCTCCTCACTGGCGTTTTGACCAACGAGGACTGCTTTGCATCCTCCTATTAAGAACACGGTTAGTGTTAAAAGACTTAAAAGAACCAATAGTGTATTCATTCTCATTTTTTCCACCCTCCTAACAACCTAGCTAAAAACTAAGCTAACTTCCTGACCTTAGTACTTCTTAGTACTTCTAGCTCATCACTATTTTTTTATTCAAATAAAAGAAACACCTATTTAAAGTTTTCTATTCTGGAGTGGAGACAATCCCTTTTTTCTCTTAAGATATTATAGTTAAACTGTTAGGTGTGTGTGGTTGGTGGTGTTAATAGGTTGTTGTTAATAATTCGTTATTATCTAAGACTCTTATCAAACTCTCTTAACAACTTCTCCTGTTTCTTACTTAGCTTCTTAGGAACCTCGATGTTAATTCTAACTAGTTGGTCTCCTCTGCCGAAACCATGCAAATGCTTTATTCCCTTGCCACGCATCCTAAGCACAGTGCCTGGCTGAGTGCCAGGAGGAATCTTAAGAGTGGCTTCGCCATCAATAGTAGGCACTTTTACCTTCCCCCCTAGAACTGCTTGAACAAAGCTAATAGTATGGTTTAAGAAGAGGTCATCACCCCGCCTCTCAAACAACTCATGAGGCTTAACACGTATTAGTAAGTATAAATCACCAGGCTTCGCCCCTCTATAACCAGCTTCGCCTTCACCAGCAACTCTTAGCTTAGCACCGTCCATAATCCCAGCAGGAACATCTACTTCTATTAATCGCGTCCTCCTAACCCTGCCTGTGCCATCACAAGCCTCGCAAGGCTCCCTTATACTCTCTCCTGTGCCATTACAAGCCCTACAAGTAGTGCTGGTCTGGAACAAACCAAAAGCAGTCCGCCTTGTCTCCCTATAAATCCCGGTGCCATGGCAGTCAGGGCAAGTAATAATGCCACGCCCACCCCTACCACTGCACTCCTCACAAACATAATTCTTAGTAACTCTTATCTTCTTCTTCACACCCTTAGCAGCTTCTTCAAGGGTTATGTATAAATCATAAGTTAAGTCTCTGCCCCTACTAGTTCTTGGAGTTCTGAAAGCACTGCTCCTCCTGCTTCTAAACCCTCCGGAGAAGAACGTGTCAAATATGCTGTCAAAATCAAACCTGTCAAAGCCGAAGTCAGAGAAGTCAAAACCAGAAAAGTCAAAACCTGAGAAGTCAAAACCACCCCTACCTGCACCGAACTTAAGCCCTTCAGAGCCGTACATATCGTATTGTTTCCTCTTCTCATCATCTCCAAGCACAGAAGCAGCTTCATTAATCTCCTTGAACTTCTCTGCTGCTTTAGGGTCATCCGGGTTGAGGTCTGGGTGATACTTCTTTGCTAAGCGTTTATAAGCCTTCTTAATCTCTTCCTTAGAAGCATTCCTACTAACCCCAAGTATCTTATAGTAATCCTTCTCAGCCATGGTTAAAAGAATACTAAGTGATTAGTTTTAAATCTTACGAAAAATCATCCCATGTAACTCGGCTTATCAGAGGATTTCACGGTTTTCTTTTTTTCTCTGGTTCTCTCCTTGGCTTTTTTCTTCTTCTGCTTCATGGCTTGTTTTATATGCTTAGGAGTCTTTATTGGTCCGAACTCTTCCTCATACCTTTTTATATTGGTCTCTAAGTTTTTAAGTAGCTCCTTAGCATCATAAGGGTCTAATAGTACGACCTTATGACTTACAACCATGTGCGGCTTGTTATTAGGAGTGAATTGAGGATAGATTCCTTTGAAGTCGATAATGAAACGGTCTGGTTGGTGGGAGACTGTGTGCTGATTTGACATTAAAGGGGAATGATCTAATTGTTGCACTGTTTGCATTTCTTTTTTTTCCACGTATATCACCTATTGTTGTTTTTTGGTGTTGTTCGCGCGCGAAGCCCTGTGGGCAAAAACAATAAAAAAAATCCTTTTTTAATTATGCCTCTGTATGCGTTCTTTTTTATTTCTTCTCCTCCTTGTTCTCATCCTCTTTTACTTCTTCGAACTCTGCATCAACAACTTCTTCGTCTTTCTTATCAGGTCCTGGGCTCGGACCTGTTCGTGTAGTACTAGTTGTTTGTCCTGCTTGTCTTCTTGCTTGCTCCTCAGCCACTTTCTTATACATCTCGGTGCTCATCCTCTGTATCTTCTCATTTATTTCGTCCATCTTCTTCTTAATAGCAGGAACATCTTTTTTCTCAGGTTCCATTAATTTTTTTAGCTCCTCAACCTCTCTTCTTACTTCGTCTATCTCCTTATTATCAACCTTGCCTTTGAAGTCTTTAAATAATTTCTCTGAAGTGTATATTAGGGTGTCCGCTGCATTAATAGTCTCTGCTTCTTCTCTTCTCCTCTTATCTTCTTCTGCGTATTTCTCAGCTTCTTTTCTCATACGTTCAATCTCTTCTTCGGATAGATTAGTTGTTGCTGTTATCTTAATGCTTTGTTCCTTACCAGTTCCGAGGTCTTTTGCACTTACATGTACTATGCCGTTAGCATCAATGTCAAAGGTAACTTCTATTTGGGGTACTCCTCTAGGAGCAGGGGGGATGCCTACGAGGTCGAATTGGCCGAGTAGTTTGTTATCCGCTGCCATGCTTCTTTCTCCTTGGAAGACTCTTATGGTTACTGCTGTTTGGTTATCAGCTGCTGTGCTGAAGATCTGACTCTTCTTTGTAGGGATGGTTGTGTTTCTCTCTATTAGCTTTGTGAAAACCCCTCCAAGGGTTTCAATGCCTAGGCTTAGAGGAGTGACGTCTAGGAGTAATACGTCTTTTACTTCTCCTGCTAGGATTCCTGCTTGTATAGCTGCTCCTAAGGCTACTGCTTCGTCAGGGTTAACACTCTTCTCAGGTTCTTTTCCTGTGAGGTCTTTTACTAGTTGCTGAACAGCTGGTATTCTTGTGCTTCCCCCTACAAGGATTACTTTATCAATGTCTTTTGCTGTTATTTTCGCGTCTTTCATGGCTAGCTGGGTTGGTACTTTTAGTTTTTCTAGGATGTCTTGGATCATGGATTCAAACTTTGCTCTTGTTAGCTCCATGTTCAGGTGTTTCGGTCCTTGCTTATCAGCTGTGATGAAGGGGAGGTTTATCTGGGTTTTTATCTTGGTGGAGAGCTCTATCTTTGCTTTCTCAGCTGCTTCTTTTAGTCTTTGATGTGCTACTTTGTCTTGGAGGAGGTCTATGCCGTGTTGTTTTTTGAACTCATCAGCCATCCATTTTACGAGTATGTTGTCTATATCGTCTCCTCCGAGATGATTATCCCCGTTAGTAGCTTTTACTTCGAATACTCCTTCTCCTAGTTCCAGGATTGATACATCAAAGGTTCCTCCTCCGAAGTCGAATACCAGGATTGTATGATCGTGTCCTTTGTCTAAGCCATAGGCAAGGGCTGCTGCTGTTGGCTCATTAATGATTCTTAGGACTTCTAGTCCTGCTATGCGGCCTGCGTCTTTGGTTGCTTGTCTCTGAGCGTCCTCGAAGTATGCTGGGACTGTGATAACTGCTTTTTTAACTTCCTGCCCTAGGTAGGCTTCAGCGTCTTTTTTGAGCTTCTGTAGTATCATCGCGCTTATCTCTTGAGGAGTGTACTCTTTACCCCATATTTTTACTTTGTAATCCTCTCCCATATGCCTTTTAATGCTGTACACTGTGTGCTCTGGGTTGGTTATTGCTTGGTTCCTTGCAATCCTTCCTACTAGTCTCTCGCCGTCTTCTGTCATTGATACAACACTAGGAGTGGTTCTTTCTCCTTCAGCGTTTGGTATGATGACTGGTTTGCCTGCTTCTAGGACTGCTACTGCGCTGAAAGTGGTTCCTAAATCAATTCCAATAACTTTTTCTTTTGTCATTTTTAACCTCCTCCCGACCATCTCCTTGGTCGCAAATAAATTTTTTTATTATTTTTATTATTTTTATTCTCTCCTGTTAACTGGTGTAGTGATTAAGGGTTTGAGTATCATCAATTGATGAGGGTTTTGTTATTTCCTCCTTCCTTTTCTGCTTTTTGTTGTTCTTTGCTTTCAGTTTCTCTTCTTGGCTTTGCGACTTTCACCTTACTATGCCTTATTACTTTGTCATGGAGCATGTAGCCTTTCTGCATCTCTTCAAGCACCGTGTTTTCTTCTTTGTCACTTTCCTCTGCTAGGAGGGCTTCGTGGTAGTAAGGGTCAAATTTTTTGCCTTGTGCTTCTATTGGTTTTAAGCCTTGGGATTGCAGGGCGTCGATTAGGTGGGAGTAAATGATTTGGATTCCTTTGTAGAAATCGTCTTTTGCCTTGCAGTTCTTCAAGGCGAGTTCGAAGTCATCAAGGACTGGTAATATTTTTTTTATTAATTCCTGGTTAGCGTACCTTGTGAATTCTTGTTTTTCTTTTTCAATTCTTTTCTTGTAGTTCTCAAACTCTGCTTGTAATCGTTGAAGAGTTTCTGTTAATTCTCTTATTTTGTGGTTCTGGTCTGTTTCAGAGCTTTTTTTTTCTTTTTTTCTTTCTTCTTTGTTTTTTTTATCTTCTTTGCTTTCAGTTTCTCTCTTGTTATTCTGTGTTTCTTTGCTTTTTTCTTCTTTTTCTTTTTTCTTAGGATGATTCATTTTATTCCTCCCTTCTCTTTTTATTTAATTATGAGTTGGTATTAAAGGTGATTATCATGTTTGGTATTAAAATTTTTAGGGGGGTGTGTATAAAAAAAATAAAAAAATGGGTGTTTGGTGTTGTTATTTTTCTAGGCTCTTGTTGCTTCTATATAACCCTGCATAAAACCTTGTTCTGCTGGTGTTATCTCGTCTTCTTCGAGCATTGTTTCTAGGCTTTCGGGGTTGTATATGAAGTCTTCTTCATAAATCTCGTCTATTTCATTTATGGGAAGTACTTCCATAGTTATCACCCCCCTTCTTCCTGTTTTTTTTTGGTTTTACGCAGAGTTTTTGCTGTGTGTAATCAATCACTTTTTTTTGTTTTCTTTTTTATTTGACTTCTATCCTCTTCTTCTTTTCTTCTTTCACTTCTTTTTTTGGTATTTCTATTCTTAGTACTCCGTCCTTATAGGTTGCTTGTGCTTTGTCTGCTTCTACTTCTGTTGGTAATGGTAGGCTCCTGTAGAAGCTCTTGCATCTGCTTTCGTACCTGTAGTATCCTTTTTCTTTGTCTTCTTCCTCTGCTTCTGCTTTTTGTTCTACTTTGACTTCTATTCTGTCGTTGGTAACGTTGAGTTCTATGTCTTCTTTGTTAACTCCTGGTAGTTCCATGGTTGCTATTACGCTTTTCTCTGTTTCGTATAGGTCTGTTACCGGTGTTCTGTAGGGCATTACTTCTCCTTTCTTGGTCTTCCTGTGTGTTAGTAGGTGTCGTCTTGGTCTGGTCCATGGCCAGAGTCTTTCAAACATTTCGTCGAAGTCTTCAAAGGGATCCCACCACCACATTTTGCACCACCTCCTTTATTTTATCAAAAACCAAATTGTTGATTTTAAATCAACCACGTTGATATAGAATAAACAACTTATTTATATATTTTTCGGTTTT